>JADEYI010000062.1_pt1 | contig 204135 bp, 294 predicted proteins | sample 8542331 | NCBI WGS metagenome assembly JADEYI01 (sample SAMN16510988, study PRJNA670497) | mine drainage metagenome | isolation source: biofilm near Copperflume 1 | place: Germany: Marsberg coppermine Kilianstollen | collected 2018-02
CAACCGTGGGCACGGTGCTCAGTATTTGTACCGCCCCCCGCCAGCCGGGGCCAAGATGTATTTTAAATATGTAATAAATTTTGAACAGCCTGAGACATGCATGCCAGCGCAGGCGGTAAAGCCCGGCCGGATGGCAAAGACCGCATCCACCATCTAGCACACATGCGCAACCTGGCCACCAAAAAGATGCGGCAGGTAAGTCACGATTGGACACTCACACCAGCCCCCTTGCCTGAATCAGGGCTCTGTCCGCATCTCTTATCATTCATATTTTTCCCTGAAGTGGAAATTATTGTTTTGATGTGCAGATTTCAGTGTTCCTGGTGAGGCACATGATTGGCATGGCAGCAAGTGTATGCTGTGCACATCTGCAAGGGACGTGCACAGACCTCAGAGCCGCTTTGCGCACCTTCACTGGGAGTTAAACTTACCTGACAAGGGATGACTGATCGAGGATTCGTAATTGCAGGGGCCAAACGGGGAGCTGCCGCGGTGGCACGCGGACAGGCTGGTGTTTATAAACGACGTGTACTTCTGCGCGCGCGACGCGCTGCGCCTGCTGCACCACGTCAGCGCTGACCTGGCGTGCAGCATGGACTTCCTGCAGTGGAAGGACGCGCCCTCCACCGTCAATGTGTACCCCTACGGCATCGACGGCCCCCCTCTCTCGGTGGGCGGCCAACCTCTTGCACTTACGCCTTACGTTTGCCAAGCTCGGTGCCATACCTTGCATAGGAGCCTTTAAGCTCCCTGTGTATGCTGAATGGAGCCAGCATTTGGTTTGGTGCCATTTGTGCAAAGGCGTCAGAGAGGCCTCTGGATTTGAAGGGTTGGGGCTGCTGCCAGTATTGAGCGGCTGCCATGTCATTAATGGCAGCTCATGCATAGCTATATTCATACCAAAGCGCCGGAGTCGATGCTCAATAAGAAGAGATGGGTGGATGGCATGCCACCGCTGTGGACTGACGGGCTCATGCTGTACTATAATTCATCAAGAGCGCACTAATGAAGGACCCCCCAGTTGCGGACTTGTTCTCGTTTTTACGGTCCGGCGGTGGCGGCAGGTGGTGGCGGACCCGGAGAAGCTGCAGTTCTACGACGTGTGGGTGGCGCGCGACGTGGAGGGCAAGCCGCTTTCTAATACATCTCCCTTTGTGAACCATGGCTACTCGCTGCAGCGGCTGCGGCGGGGGCTGCCCTTCCCGGTGTCCTGCTGCTGGAACGGCATGCTCTCTGTCAACGCCGAGCCCTTCCGGCTGGGCTACGAATTCAGGTTCGGCCCCCCTCGCATGCATGCACCAGACGGCGCGCATGCATGAAGTGCACATCAAAGCAGCAATGGCTTCTGCATAGAGAGGGAGGGTCTTGCACACTCAATTGCTCTTTGGAGCCTTGCATCCATTCAAGCCAGGACTGCACGGTGCCTCAGGGCAGCAGGTTGTGCTGCAGAACAGAAAGCGAGTCAGGCATTCCAATTAGTGACATGCGGTGCTTGTAAACCCATCTGCAACCTGCCTGCTGTGATGTCAGCGGTGATGAATTACTCACAGCATCCTTGCACACCTTATATGCTATTGGTTGCCATGGCCATATGTAGATGCTGATTCTCTCCTGATCCAGCTAATGTGTCAGTCAGTGATACTCGCCTGCCATCCTTGCAACACTTGGTGCAAGGGGATGTTGACTCGTTTCTAAAAGCGCCCTGCAGCCTTTTTCCAGAACTAGAAGAGTGACTCCGGTGTGCGCAGGGCGGGGGGTGAGGGGGAGTGCAGGGAGTCGGAGACATCTGTGATGTGTAAGGATTTCCTGCGCATGGGCTACTCCAATTTCATCGTCGACCCCGCCGTGCGCCTAGCGTATCACCCTGGGGAGGCCCGCCAGCTGTACACCTCCAAGGTGACCCCAGCAGTTATAAATTCAATTCAAAGAGGCCTCAGGGTCCAGATATATACGACTGTTTTGAATGCAGGTAATTATTGGAAGTTTTCTGACGTGCATGTGTGAGTGTTCGCAGGTGGACATTCCTGTGGCGCCCTGGGGTGAGGTGGCAGCCGCACCGGAAATCGATTTTGAATTTGCGCCGCGCAAGTTCCACATGACATGCTGTGACAAAGCGGGTGACGGCAGTGATGATGTGGATTTCTTCAAGTGCCGGCCTCTCCCCGAAGTGTTTTCGCGCTCTGTTCCCGTTGCATCGGCGGCGTGAGGTTCCTGCACATCCTGGACTCGTGCATGCAATTCCAGAGCGTTATGATTTTCAAAGCTGTTTTAGCGGCGTAGAGGAGCTGTTGCATGCTCTACAGCTGCTCTGGTTGAAGGTTGTGGTGAGGCAGGAAGTTGGCTGTTGAATTGAAGTGCATACACCCCTCTTTTCGCTGTGTTTTTAAGTTCAAATTTTAACATGTTTGTCACCAGTTGGATGATGAACCAGCCTTACTGTGGCAATCTGATAATTTTTAAGATGTTGGATAAAGAGCGTCTCTTCCCTTGCCTCGGGACGCAAGATGAGTGTACATTGATACTGTGACGCCAGCATTGGTGCTGAGATATCCCAACCATTGCAATTGTTGGGTCGTGTGTAAGATTTTGCTTGCTGATTTATTATGTAGCTGTTGAGATACAAGGCTGTTGCACCCGGTGACCGTAGTCACAATGACACAGGATCATTCATCGTTACAAGCTGGTGAAGAAATTGGTAGTGGCTCTGCATGCATGCATTGCGTAAATTTCAATTGCCACCATGATCATATGTTAATGTACCATTCCGCAGCGAGGAATCCGGTCTCACTGTGCGCTTGGTTGTCACTCTTTATCCAGGAGACCTCGGCAAAGACCCAAGAGACTTTGGCGAGGGCCAAACGTACAGAACAGAGGACCTCAGCTTGCAATGCACGCCACAGTAGACTTCAGACTACCTCCTCAATGGGCACACGCCAGATGCAAAAACTAATTTTATACCTACACAGTCTCAGGTTGGCTCGCCAAATATAAAGTGATGCCTATTCAGGATAGAATCATGATCACAAAACTACTTCTGTAAGCTATATTTAAGCAGTGAGGCAACGCAATTGCAAGAAAGCCCTGACCAACTGAATGACTATGATCCCCTGCTAGTGTCATTCCCTATGGAATACATCTTTTCGTAAACAGTGATGCGCTACGTCCTATCCGCTTTTGATGTCCTTTGACAGAAAGTAAAAAGCCCTTATCTGAGATCTCTGTCGCTCTGCTTCTGCTCGCCAGCACAATCTGCTGGGGCACGTTAGAGCCCCTTCTATGGTAGATCAACGTATTATCATCAGGGCTCTTTGGTCCTGGGAAAGAATATGGGTGAAGCTCGTCTCCAGGGCAGAAGGTGAAAAGCCGCGTGAGCCCCTTTTCCAGCCGAAAGCAAACACTGGTGAAAGCTCTGCTGGCTTTGGGGCACCTGCCCTGAGGCACAGGTGCAATACTGTTTTCAGCAGAGTGAAGCCATCCAATGCAGTGTAACAAAACGAGTGCAGTATATGAATGCCAGTCAGTCCCACAGTGTTCCTTCCCCTCTCCTGCTCACGAGGAAGCTTCCTTAAATGTGGGCCCAATTTGATTCCCTTGCTGGAGTGTTTTCCCTTTATAGGGGTTGTCCTTCTTGGCAATTGCTTCCTTGGGGGACTGACCGTGTCACCATGTTGCCAAAAGGCTCAGGCAAACACCGGCCAAAGATGGCGCTGCAAAAAAAGCCTCGCAACAAATGTGCGTGTACCCCCCCGATACTCACTCCTCTATTCCTGCCGATAAAGGAAAGGAAAGCTCTTTTTCCCCCATGCTGCAATATAATAGATCAGCCTCCCTTGAGCCCTGTGTGCTCCGTTCCAAAAAGCACCCTGATTAACTTCCCGTCCTCATGATATTGAGTTCCCATTCCTTTGAAGCCGGTAGGACCTGCTCCTCTGCTCATTTTCCGCCCACATCACCAGGGGAATACTGAATACACGCAATGTGCACAAGCTGCGTATTCAAAATCCCCCTGAGATCACCAGGGGAGGGTAACTCATTAGTTAATCGCTGACTGGACGTGCGCTGAGTCATCGGCTGGTCGCCCAGTCCGCGTCTGCGGCGGCGTCCCCTATTGGCTGCCTTACTAACGAGGCAATGAGCGGCTCCAGCTGCGATGCAATGATGCGCATTCCCACGGCCGATGGATGCAGCGAGTCGGGCATCAGAGCCTCTTTGACCTCATAGCGACCTCCCACCGGCTCGTCAGACAAGAAGCCTTTGCCAAAGTCGGCATAGTGCGCAAAGCTGGGGTTGGCCCGGGCATACTCCTGCATGCACATGCAAACCTCAGGTCAAATTACTCCTTACTTGTCATGAGCGATAAGGCAAGAAAATCAGGCCCAGCAAAAGGTCATGTACATGCCACAGGCAATATGCAGCGCCTTCCACAAGAAAGTGGCAAGCTTCATCAGGGCTCTGCAAGCAGATGAGCATTGACCACTGCATGATCATGCAGCAAAAAGGCACAGATGCTGTACTTTGTGAGCCTGAACATATGCTGTACCCCTTTAACCTGAATCCTGCCAGGGAAATGAAGGGGTCACGCACCTCAAGCTCGGAGTTGACAGCCAAGATGGCCTCAGAGCAGCGGTTGGGCCAGACCTCGCCCTTTGGCAGCACTGCCAGATTCAGAATGTGCGTCGCCGGCAGCTCCGCATGCAGCAGCGAGTTTATCTCAACAATTCCCGCCGCCGTCTCCGCCGCTGAAGTCAGCGTGCAGTTGCCCACCAAATCTGTTAAAGGGGGTCACAAAAATAGTTAGGGCCTCATCAGCAGTCATAACAGTTCTATGAAGGTGAAGGTATTACAAGTGGGCTCTGATGGTGAAGCTTGCCATCCCTCAGCCACCCTTCAAACACCTGAAATAGGCTTGTCGAACTGAAGCTATCAAAATCCAGAGAGCGCAAGCTAGCTCTGACCAGGCACACAAGGCAGCAGCACAAGCAAGAGATATTCACAGGGCAGGCAGGGAAGAGAACAACTTGATAAATATTACTGTAGAAGTCATTCTAAAATCCGCAATAAACAACTATTTTTGGCCAAAAAGTGAAACAAGACCTTAACTCCCAAATATAAAACCTGAGATTATTTTGGGACCAGATTCTGAAAGCTCTCGACAAGCCCGATCCAAGGAGCAAGACCCTGGTACATTTGCCTTCAGGAAGACCACTAAAAGTTGCTTTGAAAAGCTTCCCGCACCGCCGAGGGTGCGGGTTTTAGAATGACTACTACAGTGATATGAAGGCGGGGAGAGAGGAAGCCAGGAGAGGAATAAAGGGGTGTCGCACCGTTGGTGCCAATCATGACAGTGACAACCTTGGGGTGCTTAGTCGCCGGCAGCTCGCCGTTCTGCAGCCGCCACAGCAGCTGCTCCACCTTGTCACCTGAGCAGCATGACCGGACATCCAGTCAGCCAGCGCACTTACTGCCAGGGGTCTAAAACCTTGGTTCTGCTAGGGTCATTGATCACATTGGCTCAAAAGGCAGCATCGGCACACCTGCTCATGCTTGTACCTTCCAAGAAAAAGCCGCTACTACTGACATAGATGATCGTAGGTATAACCAAGAACATACTGGGAGAATGGAAAAAAAGGTACCCTTAGCCATGCAAGGGTGAAGGGGGGTTTGTTTACCTGCAATGCCAAGCGGAAGGGACCTGTAGGGCTTGGTAGCAAAGAACTCCGCCCACACCTTCTTCACATCTGAGAATGGCCCCCAGGCAGATCCCAGGAAAGAGCCCCTGCAAGAACGCATGCACGCACACACATCAGACACTACACTGCACATGCGCTGTCATCACAGCAATCATGCTGCACCTCCTGCTCTTCATCCCCTATGATCAAAGGCAAGGCCTCTGCCCTTGTCTGGCTCCTTTATCCTGCCAGTCCTGCTGGCAAGCGCTTGTCTTTCCATGGAGTTGCAGATGTCCATCAAAGCTGCATGAGCCAATGTCCTCTGCAGCTCCGCTAGCCTCTCTGACTGGTCAATTAGTGACCATTGGTGCTGCAGCTGAGGGGGGACATCAGAGGGGGGTCCCACCTCCACTCCTCCATGATGCTGTCGCCATAGAACAGCACGTCCCACCCGCGGCCGGCCGCTGACTCAGCCGCCTCCATTTCCTCCACATACCGCCGGTGCACCTGACAGGAGCAACCCTCATACATCAGCCAACATTTCCACTACGCACCGGCTGTCAGGGGACTGGCTGCCGTTGCAGCTTGGGACACTAGGGACCAAGAACTGTAATAGCCCAGAGTCCAGGACTTGAGGACCAGTGGGATGGATCCAAAACTGCATTTGTAACGCGCATGGGCACTCTTGCCGGCGAGTGGAGAATGATTTTTGCCCGCAAAAGTGCAGACTGCACAGCATTGCATGGTGTCTTTACTGCTCTCCAATTTCGCATTCGACATCAGGTTTGAATGGGCACCTTGAGCCACTCGTCTTCCACGCTGTGATGGTGCTGCTTCTGCCGCCGCAGCATGCGCCGGTTGCCTTCAAGCACGGTGGCCGGATGCGCGTTCACGTCTGCCGCCCCTTTGAACCAGCTTGGAATGCCCCCATGCCCGTGCGCCTTCTTCGCCACCTGTTTTGTTAACAAGAACACCGAACTTACTAGAGCCCTCGCAATCCCAGATACTCCAGCAAGAGGGTGTACGATCCTGGTGTGATGGCGTGATGTTAATGGCTGAAAGGACCAGGCATGGGGGATGGGCATAGCATGGCATAGCTGGGAGAAAGAGCGGCATGGTCGTTGTGAATTTGTTCCGTGCGTCTGCAACGGCCGCACCTTTTTGTCGGGAATGATTAGCGGGCGTTTCTCCGGAGCGCCGCTTCTCCTGTCCGTCGCTCCGATTGCATTGGCAGCGTCCGAGACGGCAACCGTCAGCAATTTCCCAGCGCGTGCGAGCATGCTCATGTCTTCAAAGGCTCGGTCTTGTGCGTCTCCAGACAGCACAAAAGCGGGCGAAGGCTGTATCAAGGTCGCTGCGAGTATGAGAATCAGCATCGTGGGCGGACACCAGCTGCGCGATTTTCTGCCCTGCCTCCTGTGCAACGTCTGCTTTTGGACGCGCGGGCATCGCAATGAGTGTTGCCTCGTGTCCCAGCAGCATTGTGGCTGCTGTCGCTGCTCTATGGATGCTGCATCATAGCTGCAACTTGGCTGCATGCCTCCTCTGCTGTGAAGAGACTCCTGCATGGCCTCACCGTCCTGCACACGGTAAGTCCGGTGTCACTGAGCCGACACTCAACAGAACATCCAGAAGAGACATTGCAGGCCTTCCGTTTCTTGTCAAATGACTGTTTAAAACGCAACTATAGAGGGATCAAATCAATATTAGTACAAGTGACACCTGCCAAAGCAGTATGCCAGTCTTGTGAGGCATTCAACGACACGGACCCCAACGGGAGTCTCTCGGCCATCCAATCCGCTCATCATCGGGGATCTCACACCTAATATTCAATGCTATTGGATTGCTATTAATAATGAGGAGCACCCCGCCTCCGGTGCGCCTGCTGCTGCCTTTTCTCAATCGCAAGAAGTTTGTCGGAGCAACCCGTCACAGGCACACAGAGGTAGCCAGGAGGTGCACCTATGTGGGTGCGCACCACACCTTGTGCAGAAGCAAGAGATGGACGCTGCTGCTGTATTGCTGTCTGACAAAGATTGTGGGTTGGAACGTGGGAGCGTCTCCTCGCTGTTTCCCCAATGGAACGGCAGCCCCCTGGTCTTTTGCTTCTCCGGTTAGGCGGAATGTTGCATTGGTCCGTGCAGACCCGGTGATAGACAACCCAGATCGAGCGCAGTGGTTTGTGCGCGAGCAGGAGCGCGTTCAGATCAGAGTGCTACCGGAATGATGAAAGCTCGACTCACTCATGGGGGTCGAGAATCAGCGAATGGTGACTACGGATCGACCCTTTACGACTTCGCCTAGTACTTAAGCGAAGTTTTACGTCAGTGCCAAGGGAATGGCATCCGTGACGTCAAGGATGGGCGATCTAAACCTCAGAAGGCCTTGAAGGATTCGACTCCCCGTTGGTCATCTCTCAACGCATGCAGGTGTCCAGCTGGACCTGCAGTACAATTCTGAATTCAACATGCGGTTCACAAACTTGCAAGCATGCACAGCTGAAACAGAGCGTAGTGATGTTGAGTTTGGGATTATGATTTTAGTCAAAAGAAATTTTGAGTGGCACTGTGCAGAGCCTCTGAAACTGCCCTGCATCCGTGGGCCAGAAACAAGCATACAGAGACTTCACAGTAAATCACAATTGGAACGGCAACACGCATGCACACTTGCTCATAAGACAATGGTGGTCCTTGAGATCTGATGAGATGTGAAACAACAAAAGGCTGCAGACTCTGTCGTCTTTTGTCGGACTTTTGTGGGCCCCGCAGGCATGGCTGCAGACACCCTTTACTTATAATAATAAAAAATGGCGGGCTCGCGCGTGCACGTGCAAAAAGGTGCAGTGATTATTACAGCGCCACCAACTTTAAAGGCCGGACATGTGATAGCCTATCCTGAGGAAGCCATACCAGCAGTCACTGTCACCGACAGTCGGCCAGATGTGGAGCCATTAGGAAATTTCACAATCCTTAATAGGAGCTACAAAAGACCTATGTGCACACATGCTCAGTCGATTCAGCAATAGGCAGTGCCTTACGTGGGGTCAACAACTGTCTGCTGTTGCAGATCCTTGCCTTCCAATTCAAGCAAGCATCACAAAGCAAGCCCGGATATTTCTAGAAGTATCACAGGGACGATCTCGGGAGGTTCTTTCCTCCATTGCAACTTGCCCCCTCACAACAACCGGCCCTGGGATTGTTTCCTTTTGCGCAACAGATTTTTGCACCTAATTGATGAATTGGACAGAAGTGCACTTCTTTCTTGAGGTCCTGGGGTCCTGGCACACTCAACAGGCTGTGCCGATTCTTCTGCCCAGGTCTTGGCGCAACACTGTTTGTTCAAGCAATGCTGACCATTGCGCTAGAGAATCCACAAGCCCGGGAATATTCATGTGGCATTCAACAACGAATGCCCTGCCATTTAAGTTACCAGTGCAGTCTTATCTATACAGCCAGGCCCAAAGCTGCCAAGCAGTTCTCACCCAACGTGGACGATTAGCCAGAGTCTGCAGTTGTCCCGGCCCATGCACAGCATTGGTGCCTTCCAAGTGCAGCAGCCTCTACTGTAGTCGGACTACAGCAGCTATCTCTATGCCAAGCCCAGAGCCCTGCACTTGAAGGACTCTAACAACTACCTCTCAACCATTCTACTGCCATGCCAGGGCGCGCCAGATCAGGCGGCCACCAAATTAGGCAAGCGCAAGGCAGACGCCAAATTAGACGGCGCCAAAAAAGGCACCGCCAAATTCGAATTTGCCGGCGACAGATCAGGCGGCGGTGGCCTCCAGGATGGGGGCCATGGGGTTGCGCTGCACAGCAGCTGCCTGAGAAGCCGCCTGCTGATGCAGGATCTGCTGCTGCCGCTGCGAGAGCCACTCCTCGAACCTGCGCGCGCGCGCCTCGCTGTTGTGCACGCCGCCCGGCTCCGCTCCGGCCTTGCGCGGCCGCCGGAAAACATCCTCCGTGTCCAGCACGTACGACACCTGCGCACGCAAATATGATTTTTTGAATTTGAATTTGAATTTGAGTTATCAAATATAAAAACTCTCAGAATTCTGGATTGCCGTCCTGCGGTCCGAGCCTCCACAGCATTCTGCAGCGAGAGTGAGATACACATAACAAAGGCTGACAGGGACACAGATGAGCGGAAAATAAGATGCAACTTGGGGCTCGGCGGCCCTGAATAAGGCACAGCAATGGCTTCTTGTGACTGTCAGCGATCATATGTTGCTATGACGAGATCTTGACAGCCGTCATGTGCCACACACTCTCACAGTTTCTTGAGCGGCTGCATCAGATGCTCCGTATCATGTCCATTGAGGTGGTTCTAGGACCAATCTGTAGAACTCCTCGGTACACAGGAGCACCTGCTGGAGACCATCTCCATCATCAAGCACGCAAGCCAAGGCCAAGGGGTAGGAGCATGGGTTACCTTGGAGGTGGTGCAGGAGAGCTTGCACTCGAGGCCATTGTTGACCTCCGGCTCGGGGCCGTTCCCGAGAACCTCCGGCGCCTCATCCGTCTCCTCCCCAGCCTGCAGCAAACAACCACTCTCTCAGATGCGTTTGCCGCACAAAGTCAATGTTAAAAGACAAGCAAGATGGGCTCACTGCAACTGCACAACAATGTATGTCTGCACGCCAGAATACATGCAGACAATACAGATGGTCATCCATGCTTTCGCAGCCTTGCAATCTCCCGGCTCGGCTCCATCAGGCAAGCCGACCTTGCCGCGCACAGAGAATACCAATAATTCTGGCATGCACATCAAATGAGCTCTTGTTTTTTTAGAAAGCTTTGCAGAGGCACTGGATCATTGATAAGGAAGAGAGGGGGCGGGAGGAGTAATGATACCTCCGCAGGGAGGGAGCGTTTGAGGAAGGGCTGTCGCCTGGGGACTCCCTCGCGGTCCAACAGCTCTGTCGGTGCTGGGCCGTCTGTGAAGCCCTTCAGGTACTCCGCAAATCCCGCTTCCAACACCCCTGTCAGCGCACTACAACCCCTCAGACACTTTTTTATCACATGCTGTGGCCGCAAGTTGGTGCAGCACCGGCCGAGGCCAAAGATCTCAGCACCCCTGGACGCGCAAATGAACCCCAGCCGCCGGCTCTGCTGGAAAAGCCTGCGTCCTGCAATGAGTTCTGCACGGAACTTTCCTTGGGGTAACAAATCTAACCTTTCATTTCAGGCCGCTTCTCCTTCTCGGCATGGAGATGGATTGGTGTGTGCATGCGAAGGTGTGTTATGAGAAGTGACTGTGTGCATCATTTTCTTGGAAGTGAATGTAGTGACATTAAGCGCAAGATGTTCCAGTGTAATGCATGTTACACTACTCTCGACAAGTCGAAGCATGCAGGGGGCAGTGCAAGTCCTTGCATCCATGCTTCGTATGCCATGGAACACTCTAGATCCCTAAAGGTCAAGTCGGAGGCTTGTCATCCACAGTAGTCCATTTCTACATCACTGCGATCATTCATCTTTGTGTTTCTAGTCACGCCGAGCCAGGCACACCTGTTTGCTCTTGCGCATGCACTGACCTGTGCTAGGACTGCCTGATCACGGTCGGGATAGGCTCTCCCACTCTTACTCACATCCTAACCAAATCCCCTGGATTACGGTATTCTCCTCACCTGGTGCGACTTCGGTGCGGTCGGGATCCAGCATCTGGATGGTGAGCGTGCCATCGTCGCCGCGCGACTCAAAGCGGAAGCACGAGTCATCGTGCAGAAGCACGTGCGCGTTGGCGTTGTAGACCGCGTCACTGAAGTGCCCCGGTGCGCGCGTGCTCTCGTACTTGTACAGATCCAGCAGCTTCTGCGGGGGGCGCCACGAGTTATTCATCGTCAGCGCTGACATCATCTCGCCATTAACAGACATACACCATGACTCTTATTCCTCATCCCCAAAACTTCAAAAACTTCCTGCGGATAGAAAGCACACGTGATCCTGGCAGTACGGCAAGTTTTGGCTGTGCAGCCATCATAAAAGATGAACAGATCATCCCAGCCTAAATATTTCAAAATCAAATTATTGAAGCTGTGGAAAGGACGAAGGATCACCTGTCCCAGCTCGTCTGCCATGATGGCCTGGAACTGCTTGACCAGCTTGTAGATGAGCTTGTCCAGCGTAAACAGCACGTAGCTGTTCGTGCCTGCGCAAGCGGCGGGCAACAAACCATCAGCACATGCTAAACGCAATCAACCAGCAAGAATGCTCTTGCGACCCAATTTAATCATTTGTCAGGCTTACAAAGTCTCACTTGCATAGAGACTACACACCCAACAGAAGAGCGCAGCTGCCAGCATGCAAGCAGGGGACATCGTGCATCATATTTGACCTGCAAAAAAACACCCTTGGGCCCCTGTCTTTCAGGGTGTGTGAATATCAAAAATTATATTATGGAAAAGTACAGAGTCTGTGCACCCAGCTGCGCATAGTCGCCGTGCCTAGCAGGTACACAGGATCACAGATATTGACACACCGAAGAAGGGTTTTAAGATAGGACAAAAAGGGGAATAAAAGGGTGCGCGCACCGAGCAGGGCGCGGACGTCGTCCTCGTACTGGGATGAGTCGCGCGTTCCGTCGATGAGGTCGAAGACGTAGGTCATGAACTGGCCGTGCGCCTTCTGCCCCTTGTCGTCCAGCTCCGGCAGTGGCACGTCCGCGGCCAGGTCCGGGTTGAAGCTGCCCGGCTGGTCTATGCACGCCGCGCACCGCACCGCCCGCCGCAGCCTGCACAGCGCAGCACAATGCGTCAGCAAGATAGAGTCGCAATATGGGCCTGGATTGAAGTGCGGTGGACGCTTTCTCTGTGCTGTCTTTTTGCGATTTCTTTTTTTTTGGGGGTCCCAAAAGAATCAGCCCCTCAATTACTTTTGGATTAGCACATAAATCACGGTGGCAGCAGCTTCTTCGACTGCATTATTTTGAAGAGCTTGTTTTCTGCAAAGCTGGGCTCAGGAACCCTAATGGGCCCCACTTTGACATACACCCTCATGCTTGGAACAGAGTGTGCTTATCTGGTCCACAACACGTCTCCGGTCGCGAAAAGTTCAGCAGGACTGGGTGTGTGATTTGTCTCTCAAGCATGCAGAACCCTGGCTGCAGGGGGTATAAAAAGGGTGTGCGCACCGGTCGTAGAGGAGCTGGTGGAGGCGGAAGAAGATGTAAAAGGTGTCGTTGCCGTAGAAGATGCGGCCGATGCGCGGCGCACTGCCGGCCTCTGCGGCTTCGGCCGCGCGCGTCGCCTCGGCCGGCGCGAGCGGCTTGCAGCCCACGTACTCCCTCTCGCGCTCCGCCTCCTCAGTCCCCCCGTCCGAGCCCGCGTCCCCCTCGCCCGACACCATCGGCGTGACCTGCGCGCATGAGGAAATAACTGAGTCACATTGTTATTGTGATCTTTACATGTTTCCAGTCCTGAGGACCGGGCATGCCAAGCAAAACTGTACACTGCTTTCCAATCTTCTCGGTTCTTCTCCAAATTCAATGATATGCTGGGAAGAAATGAAAACTGGGCAAGCACGCCTTGCAGATATCGCTTCACATCAGCGCCCAAAAGGCGTGACAAGCAACTGGAATATGGCTGACAACAATTTCTGCAGCAGGCATGTTGTTAGGAAAGGTACACTCTCAGACTCCCAAGCAGCAGCGCCAGCTTCCTGAGATGACAACGCTGCTTAGCAAAGAAGCAAACGAAGTGTGCCGAGCTCCCACGACGTAGCCGCATGCAGGATTGGCCTCTCGTAGCAACTGTACAAAAGCTGTTGAATTCTTCTCAGCATACTTGCCGGGGCATCACATTGTAATCCTGGCAGGAGAAAACATGTGTGCTCACCAGCGGCTGCGCGAGGCCGTTGGCGGCGGCGCCCTCCTCAGAGTCGCCGACGGTGGCAGCCAGGAGCGCGCTGGCCGCCAGGCTGCGCTGGGGGCCCTCAGCCTCGTCTCCCGTGGCGCCCCCTCCGCCGGCTGCCCACTTGGTCGCCGCCTCGTCCCCGGTCGTCGGCTCCTCGGTCCGGCCGCGCCCGCCGCGCACATCGCCGCCCATCTCAGTTGTGACATCGTCCGCGTCCTCGCCGCCGCCCAGCGCCGAGTGCGCCTCCGCCTCGCTGTCGTTGCCCGCCTCGGCTGCAGCAACAGCGGAAGAGCCGCGTCAGCAACTACAATAAAAAGCAATCATGCTCCCTCGCAGCAGCATAAAGACGCATGTGCAGAGCCCCTGGCCTTTGATTCGCAATGTCTGCCAAAAAGCAATCCGATTTCAACAGCATGGGGGCAGCTGCTTTGCATGAGGGGCAGCTGTTTTGCATGAGGCCTTCATCAAGATCATCAGTCGTCACGGTATCATGAATCAAGACACAGCACAATTTCAACGGAAATGGGGCAGCGTGCTTCCATTGCAGGAGACTAGCAGATGGCGCACCAGACAGGGCAGCCATGCGCATGGAGGGCTTGCGATTGAGGGGCCGCATGGAGTCGGCCTGCTGGGAGCGCCCGGCGATGACGGCGTTCCCTTCCTGGGCGCTGCGGCTGGGCAGCCCAAAGAAGGCCTCCACGAACGTGGTCCAGAAGTCAAACGCGCGCTCGGCCAGCTCCACCGACAGGATCTCGTCCAGCGCGTACTTAATGATCTTGTACGCGTCCTCGTGCACCTTCCTGCTCGACAGGAGCACACAGACCCTTTCGATTAGTATTTGCTTTTGAGGACCCAAGACTTGCGTAAAAAGAAAAGAGGGATCCAATTATGCGTGAAAAGAGCATGGGCATCTAACAAAAAACCCAATCACAGCGTGCTCAGCATTTAGCTTGAGTCAGAAAGGGCCCCCTGTAAAGTACACAGCACCTTCAACGTCAGGGGGCATTGGCACAAGTGAAAACAGCTCCAGCATAAGCTTGTCTCTGCTCTCTGCACATATTCAGCAAGTTGTGCTGCAACCGCTCCTCTCGTGCCAAACGGCTCGTCAATGCAGTGCTGTGTTCACTATAGCTGCAGGACCATCCTGACTACACGAAGACTGCAAGCTGCATTATCCTGCATACGCTTTGTTCTGGCAATGCATGCTCAAAGGGTCATAGGAGTCCTGACACGAAAGCATCATGCAACAGCAGGGCTCTGCAGGTTATCCGCACCGGTCCTTGTAGTTGTAGGTGAGGTCTGGGGTGAGGCGCGAGGCGAAGGGCGCGGAGGAAGACACGGCGGAGAGCGATGAGTCGGCGGCGCGGCGGCGCTCGACGATGTCCTTGATCTCCTGAACCATCGCCTTGGCCCCCAGGTATTTCTTGTCCGTCTGCGTCAGAATGAAATGAACTCTCAGCCTAAGCACTGGCGAAAGAAACGGTTCCGCCACTTCCCAGAGCAACGCTAAGCCTCACTCACTCTGGCAACGGCCTGGTAGGGGAGCTCACACGATCCCTTCGGTCCATGACAATCCCAGAAGACACCCATAATCAGGAGTCCATGAGACACCAACAGGATCAGGCAGGTGCGACGGGAGAGAAGGGATGCTGTCAGCCGCTGCATTTCAATGGCGAAGGAGAGCAGGTGTTGGAGGGCAAAAATAAAGATGGGGACGGCAGACCTGCTTGAAGTAGAAGGAGCGGTGGTCGAGGGACTTGTGGTAGTTGGCCTCGTACACCTTCTGCCACAGCTTGGCCATGGTCGCCTTGGTCTTGCGCCTGTGACACACACAAGCACTCAGCCGCCCGCCCCATATATCACCTTATGAAATACACCCTCCTCACGCCAGCCAACCATGCACGCCCTCAGCCGTCTTGCTCTACACATCAGTGTCTAATATACACCCTCCCAACGCCAGCCAACCGTGCACGCCCTCCGCCGTCTCGTTCTATACATCAGTATCTAGCATACACCCTCCACATGCCGGCAAAACCACAATTATTCCCAAAGGACACAGATGCTCTATACCTCCAACAGGTAAGAGGCTGACAGGGCGCGTGAGGGCCGCCAAATAATCAAAGCAAAAGGCGATCACATATGCTGCGCATTGACATTGTCTGAAGTCACATTGAATGTGCAGCTGTTGTGATTGCTTCTCGCGGCATCAATACAGCCCCCTGTGTGAGCAATGCTTGGCTAGACTTGACCACCAGATCAGCTTTTAACAGGGGATGGAAATAGGGGGTCGCACCACTCCTCGTCCTTCTGCAGCAGGCGGGGCAGCACGACGCCGAGCGCCACAGCCGGGTTCTTCCTCACCAGGTCCACCACTGTCGGGCCCTGCTCGCCTGTAAATCAACAGTGTAGATGCTGTGACAGAGAAGTTCCCACACAAGTCATCCACTCATGTAGGACACTTCTCAGGATTGGTCTTTCTCGTACCAGGCAGCAGGTGCCTCAGGCATGTCTTCGTCAGCGTACAATGATCTTTGTATCATCCACACGTGTCTCATCGCATGTCACAAAGGAGTGCAGAATCGAAATGTATAAGGCCCATCGAAGCAAAGCATAGCGAACAGCTTGCACTCCTCTAAGGATGCTGTGGGGCAATCCCCTCATAGCCTGGATGGCAGCAGAGAACAAAACTTGCTATTGCACTCCTGCAAGACAAGAGAGGAAAGCGGTTTACCGTAGATCTTCTGGATGGCACGGTAGTGGATGGGGGTGAGGGAGTTGGGGGGCGGGCGCCAGGTGGCCTTCTCATCTGGGGGCAGCTCGGACAGCTGCTGCACCAGGGGAGTTATGGCGCGCACGGCGCTGGCGTTGCTCTCGATCACCATATCCAGCTCGAATCGGTCGTCCTCGCAGCGGAACAGCGCCTCCTCATACTGGTTCTTGCGCATGTGCTGCGCGGCCACATCAAATATAGTTTCACAAATAGATCCAGGTGACAGATGCCCTGGTATAATTTTGTTGTGCATGTGCTCCTGGTTCTTGCGCATGTGCTGTTCAGACACTACATTCAAAAGCAGACGCCTTCTGAGAAAATCTGGAGAAATCAGCAGCCAGCATGAGCTAAATTCTCGCCAATGCTATCCTCACCCGCCAATGGGTCTCAAAGCACACCGCACCTCCACTTTCATCAGACATCTCACACCCAGTCACAGTAAAGGTGGAACGCACAATGCCACCATAGCACATTGGCCATGCCGCCTGGCATGAACAGCATGCTGCATGCGCAACATGAAACGAAGGGCGCTGCATGCTGCTGGCGCATTGCAACCAGCATGCAGCCATCACCCCAAACACCAATGAACCAGCAGCAACTGGAAGAGCTAGCTTGTGCCAGCCCTAGCGCTGGACAACGCTCACAGCAGAATGTGTCCATGTGCATTGGCTGGCTCACCTTGAAGGAGTAGTCTTCGGAGCCAGAGGTGACAGAGACCCAGATGTCGTTGACAAGTGACAGGGCAAGCGGCGTGCGGTGGCTGCACTGCAGCTTCGGGTAGTCGGGCGGAAGCCGCACGTAGGACGTGGTACACCTCTGCAGACACGCACCAATACCGCATTCACATGCATGCCTTGATAAAATTTCCACTCAAGCAGCTTCATGAAATGTGCATGTATAAATAGGGGCCCCACATGCATGCTTGAAATTTGCGCATCCCCATAAGGCAGCAGATGCAGCAATATGAAGCAGCTCTTGGAGAGTATGAGATTGCTCACCTCCCAACCGCTCACATCCAGCTCTGAGATGGGCCTGGAGCCATACTTGTCCCCCTGCGCAGCCGGGACAACGTTTTCAGCGCACAAATTTATGTCCAGGAGAAGACATCACCGAAGCTAGAGAAACCAGGAACCAGGTCGATTGAAGATGATGGGTCCAACTTTTCTAGCACCCCTTATAGATCAAAGAGAGCAAAATTGTGTCAGTGCTCCAAGGCTGGGGATTTTGTGCGTTGTTGCTGCATAACGTCTCCCTGCCGCTCCACCTTCTTTCATTTCTGCACATCTCTACATTGTGGTGGTTACTGGGTTCACAAGGAAGGATGGTGCCTGATGGGGCACACCTTCAGCCTGGCGATGTCGCGCGTGTGCATGCGGCCCTGCGACACCATCTTGGGGTCGAAGTCAAAGTCCAGCATCTCGCAGCGGTGCAGGAAGTCATTGAAGGACATCTGCGACACAAACACACAATTTGTCAGCCTTTTGTACATGTGGCAGGGGAGAAAGTAATGCCATGAGCAGCTATCCTGGAGTGCAGTGGACCAATATCGCAAAGGCAAGCTTCTTGAACTGGACTCACGGTAATTACCAATGTTTCTTGCCCATGCACAAATCGCAAAGCTTGATAGGAGTATGAAGGGCCCAGCTCCAGGTTCGTACTTCTGATGCATATGACCAGGCACTTTTGATCATCAGGTTGAGAGTGCTTTTCTAAGCCAATGGTCATATGCCTAGATCACATCCATCACAAAAATGAGAGGAATGGCACAGAGCGGTAGGTAAATTACCAGGAGGTCCGGGTAGCGGCCGAGGATGTCCTGCACCATGATCTGCAGCTCTGGCTTGGCCACAATCTCTTGCGCAAACAGGTTCAGGCACTTGAGGAAGTCCTGGTACTGTTCCCGGTTGCGCAGCCTGCCAACCCCCACACATGATTACCCACATGACTGTATCGGTCTTACTGCAGCATGCAAGGACCGTTTGGAATGATCAAGTCTGCTCACACAAGCAATCAGGCAGAGATAGAAGTCCAAGTGATGTGTTTGCCGGTAAATGGATGGTAAGTCTGCAAGGCCAAAGTGCAGCGCACTCACCGAGTCTTGACCTTCTCGAAGAAGCTGAGCTCCTTGGCCAGGTTGGAGCGCACAGTGCCCCGTCGGTCATCGTCGTCATCTGAAAACACAAAACACTCATCCTCAGACACAAGTACATTGCCCTGCCCAATACAGTAGGTGCAGCTCAAACTGCCACATCACATGGCTGGCGTAGTCCCCTTTTCCCTGCCAGATCCAGCTGCAATACGTCTCCATGGCTTCCCAAGGCTGCCAGCTCTCGCCGACAGATGCAGACACAAATCTGCAGCGCCGCCCTCACAAACAAGGAGGGTGGGCCGGTGCAGAAAGAGCGCAGCACTGACCTCCACACAAAAAGGTAGGGCGGTGTAAAATAGCCCAGTACTGTCCCCATGCACAAAAAGGTAGGGCGGTGTAGAAATAGCGCAGCACTGTCCCCGACAAAGAAAGGAAGGGCGGCGTAGAAAGAGCGCACCGTAGTCGCGGTCATCGGCGCGGCGGCCGGCCTTGCGCTTGTGCATCTGGCGCACGATGCCCATCTCCTGGTTCATGCCGCGCCCGTATCCGCGCTGCAGGTTCCGCTTGTGCGCCTGCAGGCGCAAGTATGCGCTTAGTTCATGACTAATCTCATGTTGAAGCCCCTTGCGGCCTGATATGTGACTGCATGCCTCAGCTCTTGCTGATGAGCCTTGCGGCCAAAATGGCGTCCAACACAGGGTCATAATGGCCGCAATCTGCCAGGTTTACACCAAGGCTTTGAATATGGGAATATTACTAGTTGCATGACACCGGTGAAGGTAATCTCAAGTGCTTGAGGGTGAGGTTGCATAATGCTGGGACAAGACGAAATGTCTAGCGTGATGAAAAGCACCTGTGCAGGGGCCTGGGCGTCTGGCAGGAAGTAGGTGAACTCCTCCAGCAGATCATGGTGCTGGCGGAAGAGCAGCGCCACCTGTCATACCAAGAGGAGCCCCCTCTTCAGACGCATGCTCACTGTTTGTACATTGGGAAAGAATACGAAGAGGTGATACATGTACCAGCTACCAGTCAGCACGGAAGGGATCGGACACAAAGAAGTCTGGAGATATCAATACTAGAGCTTAAACTCGAGCACTGACACACCTCCTCGTAGACGTTCCCGATCGTCTTCTGTCCCTTCCTGTACAGGTTGAGGATCTCCAGGAAGGCCTTGTAAACGCGCTCGTCGTTGGCGAAGCGGGTCTGCAGCATCGAGCACCAAGCACTTTTGTCAGATGCAAGATACGGGTCGCCCAATAATGTCTCCTAAGACCTATTGCGTTCTATTACTCTGTCATGCCAGCACCGGAATCATCGTCTGCGACAGCGGCCACAGGTGTGCTTCCAAGAAACGCACGGCACAGCAGGGTTTCCCGATCGGCGAAGCTGAGCCTCTCTCACCTTGATTTTGTTGACATAATTGATGGCTTGATCAAATTCGACTGCCGCCTTCGGCGCTTGCGCCTGCGCACCCTCACACGCTGTTTCAGCGATCGTGATTACGAAAGGCACGAACAAGGCCGTCGATCCTCGAGAAAAGGCAACCTCAAAGGAAATGCATGAAAAAGGCGACAAACAGCAAAACAAATGCAAAGGGATGCTTGCGGCCATACCCTCTCCTCCTCATCGACCTCGTCCATGGTGATTTCATAGCCCTGGTCAAGTCACCGCCAGTGGCTGTCAGTGCTGGCTGCCCCCAAAGTGCCAACATGCCTTGCACAGCGCACAGAAAGCCTAGCAAGCAGCCATACCTGAGGAAGGAAGGTGTTGAAACCCAGAATGAGCTCCCTGTGGCCTTTGAAGAGCGTTTTGACGCGCCTGATAACCCCCTCAGTGTTTATCCTACACAGCAGCCGCAGTTTGCTCCCAGCCGAATCCCAACATTGCATTAAGAGCCAGCCAAGCATAGTCACACACTATATGTGACACTCTACTGCACCATGAGGGTGTGAGCAGGCTTCAGAGCTAAGGCGGGCACACACAAGCACACACAGCAGGGACCGGTCAAAACTTGTCCTATGGGCTGCAATTCTTTAGTTCAGCATCTCTAAACACCATTTTCACACATGAACTATAGAATACAATACACAATAGACCAGCACGGCAGTTACAGTAACACAACGTTGTCAGCACTTGCAACACAAGGTCCAGGACACCGCCAAGATTGGGCAGTGGAATCTACCTTTGCGCCTTAAACTCTTTCATGATCTCCAGGAATTCATCGTATATTTCCTTGTTGTCCTGGAACTTGACTTTGACGTCGCGCAGATAGGATAGTGCATCGTTGGTGGTCAATTTCCCACTTGTGCTGGGTTGGCCAGGCCTGTGCGGCAAAAGCCCAGTTCGACGAAGAGCAATCATCACTTCTGTACTGCCAATAGTCATTAGGCAATGCAAGCTCCCAAGCCGTCACTGATCATGGCATAGCTTCCAGGTGCCACAAGGCGGGTAAGCATAGGCCAGATGCCATATTGGGCTAGGGTGCAGTTCACAATGTGGAGCAGCGCAAGCATGATCAGAAAGCACACGAATAATCCACCCATGGCCAAATACGGGTCCACCTAGCCCTGGCATGGTCCAGCTGACTCTTGCAACAAACCCTCCTTCCCAAGGAGCTTCCAAGCACGAGGCAGCCAGCGCCATAGTGCCGGGCAGGGTCAAACTGCTCGCAGAGGAGCTCGAGAATTACCTAGTGGTCCTCTTGACCGGGCCTCCACCCTGAGGGTCAGGAAGCTGCCTCTTCATCGGGTGCCGACCAGGGTGCTGGCACTCGCGAGACGCTCCCAGAAAACTGCTCAAACGAGTACACAAGCCCGCGCCACCAATACAGGGACCTCGTCAACTGATCACAGCCATATTCGCATGAGCTTACTGCAAAGACGACAGCCTTGGAGGAAATATTAATCCAGAAGAGCTGAGGCTTCCCAAGAAGAGGCTTCACAACCCTTGAGATAGAGAAACCCTTTTTCCATTTCCACAAATACCTGAGCTCCGTATGCATTGCCAAATCGGGCAACTGATGGCCTGCGCGCAAACGAGCAAAACGAGGAAGCCGATCAGCAGAGCCATCCCTCTTGTATGTGCAATTTTTTTCATAAGCAAGTATATTGGATTTGTAGAATTGAGCATTCTAATTAAAATTGATCGGATTCTGGCTTAATAGTGAGGCTCTGAAATAAAATCAGGCGATTACTTTTGTGGAAAGCGCGTTTTGCGGCATGAAGTTGCATCGAGATTTTCTCAGATAATATTATATCATCCAGGAGCGTGAATGGCGGACTTCGTTGCGCTTGAGGAGCAGGACGGGCTCCGCCTGTCCTGGAATATATGGCCAAATAGCAGGATAGAGGCGACGAAAGCTGTTATACCATTTGCATCTCTTTACACTCCAAATAAGAGGAAAGCAGATCTCCAGGTCAGTCCAACTTGCACCTAGCTGGTGGACAACCTGGAAGGATCAATAGGTGCAGGCAAGACGCGCTGGGCTTTCAGAATATCAAATTGTTACACCCTTGACCTCTTAGGACCGCTGTGTCCCCGGCTGTTTCTTCTCATTCCGTGCATTGTGACTGATATGGTCATCGTGTGGGCTCCTGAGTCCTTCGAGAATTGGCATCGAGTCCCTCAAATCTGGGAAGCATCTGAGCGAATGACTCGATTCACCATTCTCAATAACCTGGTAACACAAGGCAGAGCTGCAGGCTCGATTGTCGAGGTTCGCGCGGGACGTCCTCTCGCCAGAGAATCAATCAGTGGCACTTGTCTACTCATCAGACACTCTTCATCACACTGCGTGCGCGCAGGTGTGTCCATATGACCCGGTGCTGTGCAAAACCTGCGGCGCAGTCCTCAACGGGTACGCACAGGTCGACTTTAATGCTGCGCTGTGGGGCTGTCCCTTCTGCCACACGAGGAACCACTTCCCATCGCAGTACAGGGGGATCAGTGAGCAGGTCAGCTTGCTCCCTGCCCACTTACCAATCCAGACAGCTGCAGACATAGAGCCTGCTCATGCATACTTGTTTTGCTTCGGGCCAAAGCATCTATGCAATGTGTTTTCTGGACATATACTGTCTGTGATTGAATATGACACATTGAATCTTAGCCCTGACAATGCGTCCTGATTGAGAATTCATACTTTGATATGCCTTCGTGTCAACAGTATTTGAGCCCTTATTCGTGCACCTGCAGCAACAACCCGCGGAGCTCTATCAGGAGTACAATACGATTGAGTACATCCAACAGCAGGCCAAGCCGGTGATGCCACCAGCATATGTGTTTGTGGTGGACACCAGCGTGGCAGAGGACGAGCTCAGAGCCTGCGTGGCCTCCCTCTCCCAAGCTCTGACCACCCTCCCAGAGTATGCTCAGGTGCGGCAATGCATGCTTACTCTGTGCTGGAGTACAGTGCTTGACAGACAGCCCAGCACATGTGCCTGTTGTCAGATGTCCAATCAATTAATGTGTTGGTAATGAATGATGCCACTCATGGGAATGCACAGCAGATCAACATTACTTTGAGAAATTCACGCACAGTGCGTTGTCGTCTGATTGGCTCAGCATGACAGAATTTTGGTGATCTGGTGTCAGGTGGGTTTGGTTACTTTTGGGACGCATGTGCACGTCCACGAGCTGGGCTTTGCCGAGTGCGCAAAGTCATACGTCTTCCAGGTGGGGTTCCCTAAATGCTCTGCCTTTCCCATGCTTGTGACTCTGTCCCTTTCACCATGCCCTGCACCGTGGTGACAGTGTCGCTTGCTAGTCTATCCCTTTCCAGACCGTCCCTTTTCAGCACCTCACCTGTGATGATTGAAAGAGCTTGTCATACCCTCATGGCCTCATTCTCAGGCTGTCTTGGCTGCTTCTACCTGAAGTTGTGGCTTGTTGGAGTCACAATTGCCAGAACAGTTGCAACCAACACCCGCCGCAAGAGGATCAAGACCGGCAAAGTCAACGTCGGATTCCAAGTCAATCGAGCTGACACAGATCGGTTATCTCCCTTGTGGCAGGGGTCACGCGAGTACACCCCTCAGCAGGTGGTGGAGCAGCTGGGCCTGGCCAGCAAGATGCCTGCCCGCAAGGGGGGCCCCGGGCAGCCAGCGCTGCCCATGCCGGCCTCCCCGGGCAGCCGCTTCATCCTGCCCATCTCGGAGTGCGAATTCACGGTCAACGCCGTCCTAGACGAGCTCCAGCGGGATGTCTTCCCCACCCTCTCAGAGCACCGTCCCAGCAGATGCACCGGCACTGCCCTCCAGGTGTGCGCCTGCATTTAACTGCGTGAATTTGCACAGCCACAATTGAATGCAAGTGTGGTCATTCACTGCTGCCAGGCTGAGAAATGTGGTAGTGTTGTTGCAAGGCATTCAGTTGCGGGGCAGCTACTTCTCTTACCTCTGGCACTCTGTCTGCCAATTGTCTTGATTCCTTTTCTTTATTTCCTTCGACCTTGTGGTGCTTCAAAGAATCCATGCATCAAGAGCAACTTTGCCTGCACTGCATGCGCGCCCCTGCGGTTCTCTGCCTGGTGACACCACGAAGCTTGCTGTCCTGCAATTGGACCAAGACTTGTGCAGAATACTGGCGATCTAAAACCTGGGGGTTAAGTCCAGGTCTGAGACAGGCGCATGTACTTGCAAGAACATATGCTGATGTACCACATTAGCATGTGATTCTACAATGCACATGCCCCTTTCCACGAAAATGCCAGACATCCCTATCCTTACAATACTTGTCACGTGAGGATCCCTTATTGGATCCCTTATTGATTTCATGACATATGCGGTGTACAGGTGGCGGCCAGCCTGATGGGCGCGGCGCTGCAGCCAGGCATGTGCGCGGCTCGGCTGATGCTGTTTGTTGGGGGACCCTCCACCGAGGGGGCCGGCAAGGTGGTGGAGAAGGAGCTGTCCGAGCCCATCCGCTCGCACGAGGTGAGCTGCCTTGCATCTTCATAAAGTAACTCAGCTTCATCTTTCTTCAATGGAGCACCTGCCATGGCGATCCAGGCAAAAGAGCGCCGCCTTATTCCGCGATGGCTGGCATGTCTAAGGGCTGATTGCAGTTCAGAATGAAAGTGCTAATGTAATGCTGCACTGCATTGCCGAAAGGCCAATTCAATTGTCAATGCCGCGTGTCATGAGGTGGGGAAGTAGTATTAATGGGTATATTACACTGGCATGGAAGTCAGTGATATGCACCGCGAAACCTCTGGAAAGCCTGCTTTCTTGCAGAAAATGCTGCTGTGCTGACAGTGGTCTTGACGAGGTGTCCAATTGTCAAGAAAAATCATCATCCCAGTTCTGCTAACTTTATCATGATCAAGAACTCTCTGGTATACGCACAGGACCTTGCCAAGGACAGGGCGCCCCACTACAAGAAGGCGCGGCGGTTCTTCGACGGCGTTGCCTCCCAGCTCGTCCAGCAGCAGCACTCCCTCGATGTCTTCGCCTGCGCCCTCGACCAGGTCAGCTCCCTTTGTACTCCTCAGCCATGACATTGTCACCCTTTCTCTTTATTTGTCTTACCCCAATAGCATGCTGTGCCTGGCATGCTGTGCCCAGCTGCTGCTCAAAAGCCAGGAATGAATGTGCAGCGCTATACGATCATTGCATCAGCAGCACCCCTTGAAGCCCCCCAGGCCGCGCATATGTGGCTGCGCCCACGCGCGGCCTTGGCAGCTCCAGGTCATGCGGCTGTTTTATCAAGCTTGCATGGAGGAAGCTGTGCATGACTCATAATGCTTAAACACTCCCTGTTGCAGCTCCTCATGACTCACAGCCGCTGCCTTCCTTTGGCTTCATCCTAATTCTCGGGAATGTGCAATGCACTGAGCAGGTCTTTGTGTGGCGTGCATGCACAATAGCCAAAGGCAGATGTTGATCACACACAGGTGCTGATATGGCGGGCTCCTGTTCTTGTGCTAGGTGGGCCTGGCGGAGATGAAGCCGGTGGTGGACATGTCTGGCGGCATGGTGGTGCAGACGGACACCTTCCTCAACCCCGTCTTCAAAGAGTCCTTCAAGCGCGTCTTTGTGGCCCCCGGCGACCCCGGCTCCCTCAACATCGCCTCCAACGCCACCTTCGAGGTGCGCACAATATCCTCTCCTGCCCACTATATAAAGGAGTGACAGCATGCGTATGCGCGTGCAGCAACTGTGAATTTTGCAGTGATTTCACCATCAGCAACGTTGGTACTTGCGATGAACTGACATCAGCACTACTGGAATGTGCCACAGGCGCCCCGAACTTTATGGGATTTGTGATCTATTTGTTTATAGCTGAGTCAAAGGCAAGAAAATGCCTTGGTCAAGTCCTTCATGAACATTCTCCCGTGTGCCAGATGGCACATCTACTGCACAATGGCGCAGTAGTGCTCTTGCAGTGTTGCCGATGGTTCACATGCATGTGCTCTCGATGCAACATGGCATTGCTGCGGCGATGCACCAAATGCCATGCGCTGCTCCTCAACTGGCACAGCAGTAGTAAATGGGTTTTGCTTCTTAGCAATACGAGTGGCTTTGCAGGTGATACCGTCGAGAGGGGTGAAGATCGCTGGGTTGCTCGGCCCTGCAGCGGCCATGGACAAGAAAAGCTCCAGCGTTGCAGACACCCACGTGGGCATCGGGGGCACCAATCAGTGGAGGCTCGCAGGCCTGGTGAGTCAGCACACTTGTCACCCCTGCACCTGGCTACACATGCTCACAAGCAACAAGTTATCAGCAAGTTTCGGCCACTATCATAACATGCTATGTTCTCACACACTGCGCCTGTCTACGTATGCTCGCGAGCAAGAAGTCTGCATCGTCAGAGCAAGCAGTGCTCTCATACCCTGCATCTGGCTGACTATGTTCACGGGCAACAATTCCCCAGCAAGCCCTGGTCACTGTCAGAGCAAGCAATGTTCTAAGACCCAACCCATCTGCCAGGTGCTTGTACATCGCAGGAAGAACTGTGATCGTATCTGGAAGGCAGACGCCTCATCTTGGCCTGTCCTGTTCTTCCTGTACATTATCAGCAGGCTTGTGCAGTCTGCAGACAAATTGTCAACATTTTCTAAGCCTCTTTTTGTGAGCTGGTGGTCATTTTGTGTTGCAGGACGCGAGCACGACCCTGTGCACATTCTATGAGATAACACCGCAGAGCAAGGAGGCGGCAGGGCAGGATCCGCACACCTCGCAGCAGTTCTACATCCAGTTTATCACCCGCTACCTGCATGCTGACGGCTCCCACCGCATCCGCGCTACCACCTTCACCCGCAGGTGCCCGCCCTCTGCCTTCCCTAGTCTTTCTACTCACCCTCCCGTAAGACACACACGCAGGAAGAAGCTAGCAGATGCCCAAAATCCAAAAAAGAATATAGTTGGGCAACCCATGCCATTGCTCGTACACTGTCTTGTGTTCCCGCTGCCTGGTGCCTGGTTGGTCAGCAAAGGAGGCGAGGCTGTCATGTCTTGCTTTTCTCCTGAAGAAGAGAAGCTCAAGCTGAGAGGGGCAGCAGTGATGCATGTCCCAATGCCAGCTGCAGGTTGGGCCCGTGAGTACAGCATACAGCATGCGGGCATGTCTACTGTCCATCATGCAGCAGTTGTGATTGCAGAGCTGTTGAGGAGGGCATGCGCAGCGAGAAGCCCGGCTTCAGTGCTGACTAAATCAGTTGTTTACTGCATCGGATGCTGACTGGACTGTGGTGCTGATGGGGCGTCCAGGTGGACGGACGGCAGCAATCTGGGCGAGCTGATGGCAGGCTTTGACCAGGAGGCGGCTGCGGTGGTGGTGGCGCGACTGGCCACCTTCAAGATGGAGACCGAGGAAGACTTCGACGCCACTCGATGGATCGACCGCACGCTCATCAGGCGCGCCACCTTTTATCCCCTAGCTTTGTGCTGCAGTTGCTCCCCTTTCAAGCAAGTTCTCACGGCTGAACATACCCTCATACGAGCCATTTCCCACATCCCAAGAACATCCTGCACCAACTATAGCAATCCCCATAGCAATAGATGACGGATTCAATATCTGGCACAATGGTGATGCATGTAAAGTGCTCTCGGCTCGTGGCGACCTGTCAAAGTTCGATGTGCATCTCATCGGCTGCTTTGAGCCGGGTGTTTGGGCTTGGAACCGAGACAGAGTGCAAGCATCCTTCAAGCAGTGGGCATGCAGGAAGAGGCCAGTGTGCGTTGTGTGCTGAGGGCTGCGGTGGTGTGTGCAGGCTGGCATCGAGGTTTGGGGACTACAGGCCCAACGACCCGGCCTCCTTCACCCTCAACGAGAACATGGCCTTCTACCCGCAGTTCATGTTCAACCTGCGCCGCTCCCAATTCGTCCAGGTGAGCTCATGCCCACATAAGGTCGTCCCTCCACTGCTGTCATTCATGCATGCTCCTCAATTGGATCACAGCCTGGTGCCATCCAATGCCGACAAGGATAACTCGTCATCTCTTGCAGAACAGATGTGCGTGGTAGACACTAGCTGCTGCAGCAACCTTTTCAAGGCACTCACTGGTCCAAAACATGACAAGATATGAACAAATGGGTGTCTTCATTGGTACAGAGCATATTGACACATCTCAAGCAGTAACATGCCTCCAAGCTGTGCAATAGTGCAGGACGCTGCCACATAGTCTCTGTCCTAGGGCAATTCATACTGTGTCAAGCGCAACCGGCCTCTGATCTGATGCTAGTGTTGTGCGGTGTGCCCAACAGGTGTTTGGCAACTCGCCGGATGAGACGGCCAACTGCCGGCTGTCGCTGAACAAGGAGACGGCGCAGGAGGCCACCGTCATGATCCAGCCCTCCCTCTTCTCCTATGCCCTCGGCGAGGCAGAACCTTTCTCAGAGCCGGTGTGCGCGCATATTCGAATCTGCGTTCGAAAAGGCTTTCAATTGCATGGCATGACATTCAGTGCCCATGTGTTCAAGACAACGACTGGCACCAACAGGAGTAGAGTCCTGCAGGGGCAGTTGCCGCACAGGACCATCATTGCATGATGCACATGTTTCCGAGCAAGCATGCGCTTGGTCGGCGCTGCGCCATTTGACATGTGTACAATTCCAGCTTGGGAGCCTCGGCTGGCTGCGTCGCATGCGCCTGTGCTGGCACACCTCGGGCTGAGCAGATCATCCAATCCCGGGACTTCTTTGCATGCCCTATTTGGTCATGCGTGCCCATTTGCTCGAGTCTCATTTGGTAGGAGATTTCTGGGGTGAGTCATCGCTGACTCAGCGTGCTGCCGGTGCATGCGCACAGGTGCTGCTGGACGTGACGTCGATAGCGCCTGACCGCATCCTGCTGCTGGACTCCTACTTCTACGTCGTGGTCTTCCACGGCTCCTCCATCGCGCAGTGGCGCAAGGACGGCTTCCACCTCAACCCAGACCACGCCCACTTCAAGGAGCTGCTCGAGGTGCACAGCTCTCCTGAACTTTATAGTGAACATTTCCTCTGGGGCTGCCATGCATTTCCGTGTGGCCGCAGGGTCGCATATCATGCATGACCATGGCGTACCGTACCTTTGTTCGGGCAATGATCGGACTGGCGGCATTTTCTTGGAACCTCTGCATTCAGATTTCCATTGCATGTGGGGGGTTTCTGAGGGCTCCTGCATTGGGTGTACGTGTGTGTTTGGTGTAAGTGGAGTGTTCATTTATTATCACTGGACCCTGGAATTCAGATGGGCTGAGAAAGCGTTACAAGTCTTTAACCTCTGCGGAGTGCACGCTGAGTGCTCAGCTCCTGAACGTTTCGGCAAAAAGCTGACGTGTGCTGTGCTGCTGCCCTGACGTTATTCTTCACCCACTTTAGCTTAGGGTTTATTGAATATGGATATAGGGTTTAGGATTTAGGGTTTAGGGAAGGGGCCTTTATAGTAATAATTTTCACGGGGAATGCAATGGTGGATTTAGGATTTAGGGTCGATGAAGGGTCGATAATCCTATAAGATACAAAGTGGGTGAACTTTAACGGAACCCGTGCTGCTGTCTGGCTGAGCAGGCGCCCAAGAGGGATGCGTCCTCCATCTTGCAGCGCCGATTCCCGGTGCCGCGGCTAGTTGACTGCGACCAGAATGGCTCCCAGGTGCGCTTTTCCTCTTTGCTCATGTTATCTAATGAGCGGGCTCTGGCTACAGGCTGTAGTCGATGTTTCCCTTCCTTTTCACAAGTGATGAGACCTTCCCCAATTTTCTCTGTGGATGCCTGTTTCAAATGGCATTTTTGGCATGGCTTGCTGGCGATTTAAAAGTACATAATATGAGACTCATCATAAACGGTAAATTGAGCAGAAATCTCTTAAACCGAGCAGAAATTTTCCGGTAGGTGAGCAGAAACTTTCCGAAAGCTCTGAAGTTTAAGCAGGGACTTTGTAGGTTTTTGAGGTGTGGTGATGGGTGTGTTGATGTGTGTGCAGGCGAGGTTCCTGCTGGCGAGGCTGAACCCATCCAGCACCTACCAGTCGCAGCAATCCATGTCAGCCGAGGTCATCATGACTGATGATGTGTCGCTGTCAGTCTTCACAGAACACCTCACCAAACTGGCCACCCAGTCCTGAGGCAGCTTCTGGTTGTCGCCATAGTTGCTAGGAGCAACCTTTCCGGTGCATTTTTCTTATAGGCTGATAATTATCGGAGTGGTCTTAAGGTGTGCAAGGGTTGCTTGTTGCAGCTAATTCTCTCTTAGCCGGTGAACAAACCTCAAAAGAACATGTGTGGTCATACCTCCCGCACTGACAAGTGGGGAAAGGGTGGGAGTGCATGTTTGAGGGGGGATTATTGGCGTCTGCCATAAGACAGGAGATTTTTAGACAAGCAAGAATAATTCTGGGTACCTGTTCTTCTTGCAAGACCGACCGTGAGCAGTGCTAGTTGAAAAGACATTTTACTTGGTTGCAGAAAGATCCTGAGCTGTCAGCAGCTGCAGGCAAGGTACCTGAATAATAAGTATTGGGAAATGCCATCGATTAAATGCTCCCCTTGCAGTAAACCCGACGAAAGTATTTTACAGCTCTCTTTGCAAACTTTTGATATCATAAATTGCCCTGCATGCGCATAGACTGGCATACAATCAAGTCTCCTCAGTCAGATATAAACCCTTCACTACCTTCCTCGACGTGCAAAGAATCGTACTTATGCACTGCAGTTGCCAGCAGCTGCACCTTTAAAGGAATTTCAAGAATATCAATGGCCAAGAGCACATCATTGTCCATACATTCATAGTACAAGCAAGTTTCTCAGGGCTTTCTACATGCAGGCAGCAGCACAGCTAGATGGCAAAATTGCAGTGTACACAACCTTCTCAGCTATCGCACCTCGTTGTACAATCCACCCCTCTTTCACTCCACACTTTATCTCTCAACTTCTCCGATTATCACAGGCAAATTACACAAGGTTCAAAAACACACGCTCGATTGAGGCAAGTTAATGCCCCAGCAGGTGTGCAAGCGGCCGCAAGCCCAGGGCATAATAAGCATAGGCATACAGGCGGTACAAGTGCATGGAAGCATACACAAATATGGCCACAGATGTCCACATCAGCGCCCAGTCCCTGGCATCCCCCTGCACCCAGGCAGGTTTGTTTCGATACTCACGAACATCTTTGTGTTACTCCTTCGCAATCCTTCAATACACATACAGACGTGTTGTATGTCAGATGATGTCTAGAAGAAGAGAGCCATGAAGCTCCTGAGGCAGGGCTCTGCAACAATCCAAGCGTGAAGACTCACCCTTTCGCGGGGCATGACCTCTGCCATCAGCTGCTCCAACCTTTTGCCAAAGGCGGTACTGAAGCGCTGCTTTATTGCTTTCACCTTTCCACTGTGCTTGCTCGCCTGTAAAGCATATGGAAACTGAGTAAGTCGTCTGACTGTGAATCAATGCTTGACATGCATGCAACAAATGGTAGTAAACTTCAAACTTTTGCATGTGCATGCATGCTGGGAATCAGCTGCAAAGTCCCACCGAGGTCTTCTGATCGTCCTTCTCATCCCTTGTGGGCTGTTTGCCTTCAGGCAAGGCTCTCGGCGCGTGCCTACACCGCTTCAATGATGGACTCTGCAGCGGTCTGACAAGCAAGGAGGGATAGGGACGACACGAGCTAGGCACACATGTCCGAAACACCATTCCGTTCCTGCTGACTACTCTGCAGTCTTGCAAAGTCCGAAGATGCTCGGTCATTCCTAGGTATGATAAATTTGTCTTCCAAAACAACAGCTAAATAGATCGATCGAGTCTATGTTCTGAGTCACAGCAGATGCCCAAATCACCCTCCACTGGAGTACTTGTTGTTTTGCAAGTCTTATAAATCAGCAAGAGTGGACCGAAAGGGGATCGCTGCTACAGCTGTCCTACATGTGGCATTTCCTGGACAAATTTGCACCACGCAGCGCGATTGCAGGACCGAAATTGACTGACGAAGGCCACGTGCCACGTGTGATCACGTAATGAATTGGGAGGACTTCTTCACGTCACATGGAAAGGCGGCAGTTTCTGATCTAAGGCCAGCTCTGATTCCCCAAGGCTGTGCAAGTTAAGGACACTTACTTGCAGTTCTAGATTCGCCCGTATTGCGAAGGCAGATTACTGAAGTCTGAGCCGGCATTAAACACATCGAGCACTGACTCAAAGCACTGATAAAGCAGTGATGTCGAGCTCGCGGACTTTATCTACCAAGCAGTGGACTTTTAACAAGAAATATCCATCAAGCCAAAGAGACGCCCGAGTCTGATCGCGCGGTCGCTCGGAAGCGAAAGCTTGCTAGATAGTACCGAGAGCGTGCGAGGTCGTTTCATTGCATAAAAACATTTGCCTTGTTTAGGAAAACTAGCGAGAGCCTGTACAACAAGAGAGCGAGCATGGCGACAGCCGTAGCAGTCATTAAGCCTGTGCTACAGAGGCCTGTGGCAAGCAGTAACCTGAGGGGTCATCGTGGCCTCAAGCCCACTGTGATCAGCAAATTTGCGAAGATCACTAGCGCGAACGGTTCTAGAAGGAATGAGACATTCAAGGCGTCTGCAACCTCCCCAACTCTGGTCAGAGAGGTGCGCTGCTGGCCAGATCCCTCACTGCCCTAGCTAGCTTCGCACCAAGTCACAGACTCTTGGATTTGATACATACTTCTTTCTGCAGACGTGTAGCGAATTATGGCAAGAGCAATTGTTTGCATGCAAGGCATGCTCAGAACAAGATGCTACTCTTTTGAGTGGCCCTGCACCAGTCCTCCGTCGAAGCAGAAGCAGAACTCTGTGTGATTATCCAAATGAGGAGTTACTCGATGTTGACGACATTAGTCATCTACCTCTTCATATCAAAGGCATGTTATTTTCACAGGCGGTGCTGGCGCCTCCGGCCAGTCTGGGGGGCCTGACACAGCAATTTGAGGCGGCGGGGGGACCTAAGGAGCGCGCGCAGCTGCTGCTGCAATTTGCCAAGGCTCTGCCGCCCTTCCCAGCAGATGCGCGTACCATGGGCAACCGCGTCATGGGCTGCACGGCGCAGGTCAGCCTGTTGTTAAAAAAGTAATGGTGCATGCGAGAGAGGAAACACGCTTTGCACAGTGACAACCTTGGCGCTCTGCAAGACGGACCTCAACAGGAATGATACCCGCTGTCGGTTTCCCAGCACGCTTGTCTTCTTTTTCTGACGAGGACCTGCATCCGCATGCTCAGGTGTGGGTGCATGCTGAGCTGGACGCGGCCGGCAGGCTCCGATTTGCGGCGGATAGCGACAGCGAAATCACTCGGGGCCTCGCCGCTGTCCTCGTCAGCAGCCTGTCCGGGATGACCCCCTCCCAAGTGCTGGAGGTACATATCACTGTTTTTGGTAAATGACAATATCTGCACACAGTATCACAGTATGGTAGCAATTGTGTCCACGGCTTCTTTGTACTGGGGCTCGATGGGGTGTTAAGGATTTGTGAATCCCTTGCGGTTGGACAGAGTGATAGGCGATGTGTGATAAAGGTAACGACCAGATAGTGGACCTCTACCTTGTCTGGAAGGAGTCCAGCTGTTCTCACACTCCATTGAGACTGCATCTTTGACTCGCTCCTTCAGCCTTGCAGACATGGTCTTCTTCAGTTTCAACTTCCCTGCAGACATGGCCCAAGTGTCTAGTTGCATGCCCCTTATTTTTATCAGACACACCTCCAGGCCATAAATGCAGCGCAGATATTGTCTTGTACATTGCACTGCTGAAATTGCAGGTGCACTTGATGGTGATTTAATTTGTCATCAGCAATTCTTACCATGTTTTGCCGCTGCTGTGAACAGGTGGAGCCAGAGGCGCTGACGGCTCTGCAGCTGGGTCCGGCAGTGTTGACCCCTTCGCGCGCCAACGGATTTATGAACATGCTGGAGGCGATGAGGAAACGCGCGCGCGCACTGTCGGGGGCGTTCCTGCCGACCTTCCCCTCGCTGCGAGTCACCGCCAATGACGTGACCCCCCAGGGGGCGTTTGCGATTGCGCAGGCGCAGTTCCTCGAGCCCGATCCGGCGCAGGTCGACGCGCTCGTCAAGGTGTGTATCCTTTGGGCATCCTGGTTGTTTCCTGCAGTGATCTGGGCATCTGTTTGTAGTTGTGGTGATCAGAATGCCTATGGAGTCGGTGTGGGAATTTCGTATGGAGTTGCCGGGGGCTGCTTTTGTAGCACCCTGTGCGATGTTCTGATATCTGATGTTCTGTGTTCTGATATGTTCTGTGATATCCTGAACATATCAGCTGAAAATGGACGCGTGCCTGGTTCTCGGTGTCTGTGAATTCTTCGATAGTGCTGCAATGAGGGGCTTGGATAGCTGTATCTTGTCAATGGTCTTTCGATGTACCTAGAGAGGAGGGTGATTGTCTCCCTGCAGAGCTGCAGAAAATTGCATGCAAGAGCAGTCAGGCTGACTTGGTCATAACGCTCTCCAGGTATTTCACTTAGTCTATTGTCAATCTATAGCTTTCTGACACCCCAGTCTTCCTCTATTCCAGCAACAATTTCGATTGCATTTTTGGGCTTGTGCCCTTTTCACAATCCTTTTTGCATGTCCAGTGCATGTACAAAGAAGTGATGACCTGACTAGTGCACGTGCGCAAAAGCAGAAATAGCAGAAAACTACTGTCAATGCCAGAGCAACATGTTAAGCAGACATGCAAGCACGTGCTCCTGATTTGCATGTTCTGGGCATGTGCCGACATGCTGCTATCATGTGCGCGCAGGTGCTGAGCGAGAAGCGCATCGGCCTGGTGGCGCACTTTTACATGGACCCTCAGGTGCAGGGCGTTCTCTCCGCCGCTGCCGAGCGCTGGCCGCACATCCACATCAGCGACTCTTTAGTCATGGCTGACTCAGCCGTGCGCATGGCGGAGGCCGGCTGCACCTCGGTCGCGGTCCTGGGCGTCGACTTCATGTCGGAGAACGTGCGCGCCATCCTCGACGAGGCCGGGCACGCTGACGTGGCGGTGAGTCGCCCTTGTTGAGTAATCTTTTAGCTCCGCCACACGAGGTGCTTCATGGTAGGTGCCTAGGGTCGGGAAGTGACGCAACCAGCAAAGTTGTCTTACTAATTCTCCGCTGAAGCGGGAGTTTGGGGTCCTTCACAGAAGGGCATCTTGTGCTTGCAAGTAAAGAAGTGAACTCGCCAGTTCTTTGAATACTTCTCAAAGGGTGAGCTGTTGACTGACTCAGAATGTTTGTCTCTGGATGCGCCTAGTAGCTGAGGCTCTTTGCACTGCTGTGTCTTTAGAGAAGGCTCTGAAAGTCCAGTTATGTAATACTCACTTGAACTGACATTGATGATATCAATCTAATCATGGTCTGCCCAGGTGTACCGCATGGCGGCGGCTGACATCGGCTGCTCGCTGGCGGAGGCGGCGGAGGCGCCGGCGTACGATGAGTACCTGGCCGCCGCGGCAAGGAACGCCTCCCCAGCCCTGCACGTGGTTTACATCAACACCAGCCTGCGCACCAAGGCGCTGGCGCACGCCCAAGTGCCCACCATCACCTGCACATCCTCCAACGTCGTCCAGACCGTGCTGCAGGTGCGAGGCGCTGGCATTATTGTCGTGCGTGTTGGCCCAGCTCAAGACCAGATTTGGGGTAATCAAGCCAAGTCAAGCTTACCTAAGGGTGGTCACTCCAAGTGTGGTGTTTTGGAGGCCACCTCCAACGTCGTCCATACCGTGCTGCAGGTGCGCTGTCTATTGGTAAAATGCTCGGTATTTATTAAGCTAAAAAAACAAATGAAAAAATATCATTAAAAAAAAATGCACGCGTCAGTTTTTTAAAGACCAGATTATTGGTAGGTGTCTCAGCCCCACGTCCATGTCCGGGATATTGCAGGAGGCCAGCTGCAACCATCCCAGTGTTGTGCAGACTGTGCAGCTGGCGCTCTGATCCCTCATGGATCCATCGATTGTGCTTCACGCACATTGTGTTGTGGTCTGCGTGGGGCAGACTCCAAAAAACACGCTCTGGGTGCTTCCTCCCCCTGGGTGTGAGGACGCCTGGCAAGTGACAGCCCCATCGTCTGTCAGCCGCGCTCATGCTTGGCGAGATGAAGCACCTTGTGCATGCCTTTCAGTTACTGGCTGTGTTCTTGTACGTACCTGTGACTGAGAATTCGTGCATGTGGCCACCGCAGCATCACCACAAGAGCTATTTGGGCAGTTCTTTGCAAACGCTTGTGGCTCATATATTTGCAAGGTACTATTCAAGGAGGGTTCGAATATGGTTTTGTCCTCACTGCAGGCGTTTGCGCAAGTGCCGGGCATCAACGTGTACTACGGCCCGGACACCTACATGGGCGCCAACCTGGCAGTCATGCTGCGCGCGGTTGCACAGATGAGCGACGAGGAAATCCGCGCGCTGCACCCGGACCATGACAGGTGTGACTCAGCGATGACTAACGCTGCGTGATGTGACTGAGCTGATCCTCTTGTATGGGAGTCTTTGAATGCCCTGGATCATATTAGAGGTGTTCTGGCAAGGCAGGATTGTAGGAATATTTTGTGTATGGGAGAACCTGATGTAGCGTAAAATTGTCTTCCTTTGCCAGGTTCAGGAGGGGTTGCTGGGTTTGTCACTTTCCCCGGAGACAAATATTAGGTTTTGTGCAGTTGATTTGCTTGTGCAGCTCTATAGTTGAGAAAGGCGTCTCCTGGAAAGAAAGACAGGCCAATCAGATGTCAGCACAAGGTGATGGGTAGACGCTTGTCTGATGGCATCAGGCGACGATATAGGATAGATCTGTACCTCATCCCCGTCAAAGTCTGCATTGTAGTCCCCATTCTGACCTCCGGTGATGCTGCAGGGAGAGTGTGCGGTCGCTGCTGGCGCGGCTGCACTACTTTGACGCGGGCACGTGCATCGTGCATCACCTGTTTGGCGCTGAGGTGTCTCAGCTCGTCAGCCAGGCCTATGGCGACGCTTATCTCACGGCTCACTTTGAGGTGCGCACCTTCCCCCTATGGAACTTTAAGCTGCCCTGCACGTCCAGGCAGGGATAGCGCAGCTCTGTCATGCTTTGTGAGTCGTTCACGAAAACATGATACATGCATCATTCACAGGGGCATATTGCTGTTTATCTGTCACCTCTGCGACTGCTAGTGTGATGGCCCTTCCATCCATCCATTCCTCCTTCCTGCCTAGAGGTTTATGACGAAGAGAGCTCGATGGTAATGAACAAATGTTTTGCAGAGAGATTTCTGTAGTGAAGGCCCTCATCCTGAGTTTCTTCACCCCATCGAAAAAACGTCTAGGATGACGACGTTCCCTGCAGAAATGACTCTCATTGGGTGATGGAACAGCTGGCATTCAGTGTGTGGCAACACCGCACTGTCAAAACAGCACATAGTATCTGAGGGGAAGCTGAGCTAAGTATTATGTTATTGCCCTGAGCAGGTGCCCGGGGAGATGTTTGCGTTGGCGATGGAGGCCAAGAAGCGTGGCATGGGGGTGGTGGGATCCACGCAGAACATTCTCGACTTCATTTCAGAAAAGCTGAGCGAGGCCGTGGAACGCCCCTTCCCGGACACCCTGCAGGTGTGTCTTCTTTTGGAATTTGACCCTCTTCGTGCATTCTAATACCTAGTCTGTCTGTGCGTGCTTTTAATGGTGCGCTGTTGAAGTTTTTCCCGACCCGAAAGCAAATCTGCACATGCTATGCAATATATGTGCGCTGTGGTCGGGAAATTAGCATGTGCAGATTTGCTTTTGCTTCAATTGCCGATGGGTACTTTGTGGTTTGGGACACTGCTTGCCTGCAAGGGTGATTGGCTGGCACCTCTGTGGCTCGACTTGCCACTCTTACAATAATCTCCCAAAATACCGCTGGGCGCAGAAGCAGCTTTGAACCATCTCCAAGGAAACAGCGGGTGGCAGTAGAGATTGGTCGGAAGGACAAGCTGTTTCTCGTCTCTTGTGTCTCGATCTGAGGGTTACACATGGTCCAGCCTGACTCATCCATTACTCACTCGTGCAGGTGGTCCTGGGCACGGAGTCGGGCATGGTCACGGCGATTGTGCGCAAGGTGCAGGCTCTGCTGCGCGCGGCCGGCCGCTCCGACGTCGCCGTTGAGATCGTCTTCCCGGTCGCCTCCGAGGCCATCACCACCCCCGTCAACCAGGGTGCGTGGCAATTTATTTATAATCTCTCTCCCCTTGCAGAGTCGAGAAAAGCTCGGTGAAGCCTTGGCAGAAGCTGTTCCAGGCGATCGATGTCTCTGGCGAATTCAGCAATCAGCTGAACTCCTCGTGAACATTGATGATCCAGACTAGCTCAGAGAACAGCAATGATCGCCCAACTCACAGCAAGACGCAGATTTGATTGTCATCTGTTTATATGGGGATTGATTTTCTGCGAAAGAAAGTCATTGGCATGCTGATGATGCCAGGGGACGATTTCTCACAATGGCATGCATTTTGAAGATCATGGTCATTCTGAGCTGCTTGTTAGACAGACTTTTGAATCTGTACAGAAGTTCATCGTCGTCTTACATGCCCCTCTTCTGTCACCAGGTCCTGCCAACGTCGCGTCCGCCGGGGCGAGCCCTGTGCTGCCCGGCGGGCTGCCCGTGGTGCCAGGCCCGGCCGGCGGCGAAGGCTGCAGCGCAGAGGGCGGCTGCGCATCCTGCCCGTACATGAAGATGAACAGCCTCGATGCACTCCTCGGCGTCTGCGCCAAGATCGGGACCCCCGGGGAGGCTCTGCTCGCCGGCTACGCACCACGGCCGTACGCTGAAAAATTGCGTGACGGCCGCTCAATCGCTGCGGCCGGCTGCGAGCCAATCCTGCACATGCGCGGATTCCAGGCGGCCAAACGGCTTCCCGACGCGCTCGTCGCTGACATCATCGAGCGCAAAAAGCAGCTTACTGTGTGATCTGGCAAACGGCACATGCAAAGCTGTGGAGTTCGCTCCACGAATTGCCGATCTCCAGAATGTAGTCGAGGCAGCTTTGCCATGTATATGCAGAACAATGTGTCATTGGGAAGCCATCTGTTGCTTTCTTCCAGCAGTTTGTTATTACTTGGCAATAGTGAAAATATTATGAGCAATTGGGTTTTGCTGAAATTGAGTGTAATTACATCCTTACTCTGCCTTGATTTACTCTGCATTGATTTCTGCATGACCCGTTCTCAATGAGGCGCGTCTCCACAATCTTACTGAAGCCTGGAGGATCAGTCACCTCGAGCTTAGCTACCGCGGTATCATTGCTGTCCATCTCCGCCACAGCACGCATTCCACCAGGGTCCAGCGTGCCGACCACCACACTTGTAACATCCAGGCTGGCAGTGTCATCAACAAGGCTGCTGCTCTGGATGATGTTGCTCAGTTCCTTCAGCATGCGCCCATCCAGAAGCTTGATCGGCTGCGGCAACGCAGGAGGGCGGTAGTCTAGGGCAGATCTTCACCACGGCCTGCAAATGAAGTGTTGGAGGCGCCAGCCTTGCATCTAGAGAGCATGGCTTCTCCTTGCGCTGTGAGGCTGCAGGGGATCCGTCTAGAAGGTGTCTGCCTGCCAGAGGGCCTATTGCACCTTGAAGGGCTTGAAGTAGCAGACCTCAAAGAAAAGCAGTGGGACGGTGCACTGAAGAAAGTAGACATATCTGCTTCCTGATGCGACACCGATAAAACTTGTAAAAGACCCTCTTGCTGCTTTCTGTGAATGCCCCACAGTTAAGATTGGCGACCCTCTCATGGCAGTTCGTGCCAAATGCGGAACATATCAACCGTGGAACTTATCGTGAGGGTTTAGGCCCTAAACCGTAAATAAAGTTGTTGCGTGCTTATAACATCGATTGTGACTGAACCTTCCACGCTTGCAATAGCTCGACTGCAGGGGCATGGAGGACGTGGTTGTGAAAGTTCCAAGGAGAGGCTGAAGTTGCAAGCGAGGCGATCTCCAGCCCTGCCACTGCTGCGGAAGCAAAGGATAGTCTGCGGCATCTCAACGCAGCCCTGGTGGGCAAGCTGACAGAAGCCAACCGAAGTACTGGCTTAGCGGGGCGGCGTGAACTGACTCCTGGCGCCATCTACCATCTGCACCTGCAACAGCAGCCGGCTAAGTGCACCCCAGTTCCTGGTGCAACACGAACGGGATCCAACTCCGTGTCTGTGAACGGGTTTGAGTTTGCCGGTGGTCTTATAGCTGTTCTGTGAGGACCATTAGTATTGAATAGCATGTTGTGACCTCAGCTGCAGCTGCAGGCAGCCACTTTGTCGTTCAATGACCTTATGAAACTTATGGTCTTATTTGAGCTTATCAGTGTGGAGCCAAGTGTATTTAGGGCGGACCTCCAGCCAGGAGGTCCTTGCTGCTGCTCGATGTTGACTGGTGCAATGATTCTGACTCATATTGCTCAGTGTCAGCCGCAAACTGCTTGGTACGAGTTTGGTATCCGTCCCGTGCTGCGCGCCTTTGTTTGCAGCAGTCCCTGGTGCAGGTGCTATAGGCCGTTATGCAGCTTGCGTTGGGCTTGTGTTGGTTTGCTGCTGGGTCCGGCAGCACATAAGTTCAAAAAGACTAGAGCGTTGTATCTAGCCTCTGTCAGAATTTGGCCAGAACACCACAGCCTTGTTGTGATTCAGCTGTAGCTGCACAGTTGCCACCCTGTGTTTGCGCGCCTTGGCTGCAGTATTGTTGGGGTTGACCACTGGATCGTGCTCAGTGGGTGGACTTGAGCAACATTTGAGGCTAAACGTCTGTATGTCAATGCAACAGCAATTGATTCTCTTGTTTCTACTCAGCCAGACTGTTGTGATTGCAAGTCTGTGGTGTGCTCCTTGTTGTAATCCCGCGACATTATCTGGCGGCTTGGTATTCACATGCAACGTTGTAGATGCGATCCTACACTGTGGATTGAAATTTTTGACAGTCTGTGTTGCTCTGGCTGGATGTGTTGGTTGCACACCCTGTGCTCCCGTGCTTGTGGTCTCGGCTGTGCCTGATGAGCCGGTGTTTCTTGTGATTCCTGCATGTAGCATTTGGTGCACGGCGTGTCCCTAACCTACAGTTGCTGTTACATGAGGATTCCAGCAGTTTAGTGCCCTCGAACTGTCTCCTCGCTAGTAGCTGCGAGTGACCTTCGGCCGGCGCCTTTCTTACAATGTGGAATACCTGTGCAGGCTCAAAATTGACTGAAGAGGATGTTTTGGGGCTGAGGAGCATGTACCGACGCAAAACAGAGACACTGTCCATCCATGGCATCAATGCAGAGCAGTGTGAGACCATCAAGGTGACAGCGAAGCTGGCGTTGAGACCTTGGCTTGGGGCCATCGAACCAATGAGCCAGCACCAGCCTAAGCCATTTGGGTGGGATGACACCGCAGAAAGCAATCATGCTGTCAGGTAATGCGCATCAATTGGTCTGCTGGTCCAATACTTGGTGTTGTACTGCTCAAAAAACACAGAGAGATTGCCGTGCGTCATGTTGTTTGTTGCCGTGCAGGTATCTGCCTTTCTTACAGCAGGAACTCGATTTAGTGCTGAGCCGCAAGATGCTCAGCCGGATTGAGGTGATAGATGGCAACAGGTATCCAAACTGCCTGGCCACAAGGGGCTTGGAGACCGTCTTTGGCTACAATTTCACTGGGGAGACGGACATACTTCTGGCATACAGCCAGGCAGTGAGAATAAACATGCCAGAGACAGGTAGTGTCGCAGCCTTTAAGCTCAAGAAGGGCCAGGTGAATCCCCTCACTCAAGAAGTAACCCATTTCTGTGAAGGCACATGGCTTTGCTGAGGTAGAGTTTGCCCATCCATGAGCTCTCGTGTGTGAGACTAGCCAGGCGTAATGCTCCAGTCCTGCGTGATGTATAAGTGATGTGTATTTTCAAGCAGGTATTTTGGGTTGTGTCTAAGTCATTGTGTGCTTGCTGTGCAGTTCAACCGGCAGGACATTGCGCAGGCATGCGTGACGCTGATCACACTGAATCTCAAGTCGTCCCATCTCCGGCCGTGGGTCCTCCTCACCGACTTGAACAACAGGTTTGCTTTCTTCTGGATGGACGGACGAACCATCTACTACCGCTCTGAGGATGCATCTGACGGCTGGAGCATCATAATGGATCTCTTGCAGCATGATGCAAGCGTCACATTTGCAGAGCCCGGACAGCAGGCAGCCGCGAGTGTGCCCATCTTGGCCCGCAAAGCGATTCCTGCGGAGCTGAAATACCCAGGACTGTGATGAGCGATGTCGGCAATCTCAGTGATGTGATGGATGAGGACGAGGCAAGGGCGTACCACCTGCTGTACAACCTGTCTGTGCAGCCTGCTTTAGCACCATTCCTGCCCCTTGAGGCCCACTCCTGAAAGCATGTATGTCTGACTCCGTCAATGCAGCGCAGAAGGTGGTACCAAAGGCAGAGCTGCAAGACAGAAGAATTTCAAGGCATCTGAATATGAACTCAATGGCATGAAGAGGGTGGCAGACATGTGATCTTTTCTCTTTTTTGTCGAGAACAAAGCTTGTGAGCAGCATGACTTCTAGAAAGAGTTCTTATGTTTGAACGCACAGATTGCAGTTGCAGCGCTCAGAATAGATGGGCAATGGTCTTTGGTGTGTGCTGCAAAATCATTTTAATGTGTGCCATAAGACTAGTACTAGGAAGGGCAATGTCATTGCATAACACTTGAAGGAGATCTCTAGAGTGCTTGCCTGTGCATTGCGGCACAACGTGGGGTGTGAATATATCAGCTGAGGCTGAAGACAAACGTATTTCAATCTTCATTGTGCATCTGAATTGGGTGCGGATGTGGGTGTGTCTGAGCTCAGCTCAATGAAGTATTAGTACTAGAAGGTTCTTGTGAATGCAGCGGAAGTCTGTTGCACATGCACAGACAGCATCTGAAATCAGCGTGAACGTGAAGACCCTCACCTTGTTGTTAATTCAAGTTTTCAGCCTCGTCCATGGCAATACACTCACAAAAAAACTGATGAGCCCTCGTGAGGCGTAGCTCATATTACAACTGTACCACACTTGCAGGCTGAAAATGACACCTTTCTGTTGAGTTCAATCGAATTGGGCCTCATCTTTCCGTTCGGCTTCACTCGCCTTCCAGCCCTATTATAACCCTTGATGACTAACAATGCGAGGGGTTGGTGACGGCGCTAGAACGAGTGCACTTGCATAAACTTCCGAAAGCTTAAACCGATCGCTGGCTGTTTGTGAATAGATTGCAACGATGCCGAAGAAGAGCAAGAAGTCAAAGTCGAAGCGTACAACGCTCAAACAGAAGTACAAGGTCATAAAGAAGGTCAAGGAGCACCACAAGAAAAAGGCAAAGCTTCTCAAGAAGTCAGGCAGGAAGGAGAAGGCGCCCAAAGATCCAGGCATCCCATCGCAATGGCCCTTCAAGCAGGAGCTTGTAAAGGAAATCGAATGGGAAAAGCAACGAGCCCTGGATGAAAAGAAGCGCAAGAAGGAGGAACGCAGACTTCTCCAAGCGAAGGTCACACCTCTCCCCTCGTCCATTGACCCAATAGAAGAGCACTTATAGAATTTTGCCATTTTCTGCATCCTTGGAGTCGCAGATGTTACAACAGAAACAATACAAGCTAGTGCTGCAAAGGGCGATCTGGCTCTCGAATTTGGAAATGTCACGTGACCTTCATATCCTGACTCGTCAATTTTTCTGTTCTATTGTTGAATTTGTTTCTTTGTGACCTGGCAGGCCGATGGCACAGCGGAGGGAGACGAAGAGATGGAGATTGGAGAGGGGCTGACCTTGGAGGATGTGCAGCAGGAGGCTGCTTCCAAGCAGAGGGCCTTCGAGTCCCAGCAGGCCAAGGCCTCTACTTCTGGCAGCGGCGTCGAAAAAGGTGCAATTACCTTGCTGCCCTCACAGCCTTACAACGCCGCCTGCCAAGAACACCTTTGCAACCACCACTTGCCTCATCAACTCGAGCCACCTCTGACCGTCAGGCCTGCAGCATACAGGGTGCCTTGTCTTGGCCAGTGTATTTCCTGCTTTACTCAAGCTCCGTCATTTTCACGTTTGAACGGGTGAACCTCCTTTACTGCATTTCCTCCCTTGGCCCTTCGATGTTGAAGGGGTGAAGTTGCGCATGCAGAGGGGTCGAGGAGGGCCTTCTACAAGGAGTTTGTGAAGGTGGTGGAAGCTGCGGACGTGGTGATTGAGGTCTTGGACGCGCGTGACCCCCTCAGCAGCCGCTGCCCTGACGTGGAGCGTTTCGTGCGCCAGGCTGGCGCTTCAAAGAAGCTCATCCTGCTGCTCAATAAGATTGGTGAGTATCGAAGCCCTCTCGCACCTCCCTTCAAAGGAATGGAAGATGACCTTTTCATCGTTGGAAAACATGGGGCCTGGGCACGGGAAATGCTCTTGGTGTATCCTGCAGCAGCATGCCACTTTCCCATGCCAGGTCCTGCTATCGGTCTGCACAGTCTACATGACTGTGAGTGCAGCCAGAATTTGCACTGATAGCTGTGGCAGGAAGTTTGTACGGGCACGAGCTTCATTGCACAAACAATCTCGTTTTGGGCGGCTTGAACGCACGGTCTGGCGGCTGCTGTGCGCATGAACGGGACAGGGGAGAGGTATCTTGGGAGAGGGGAGAGGTATCTTGAGCCCGGGTTGAAACAGAATTAACTGGCGCCATTGGCTTGGGTTTGGAGGTGCATCACGCCCCGAGTGCCAGCTTCTGCGCGCACACTACGCCCCTAGGGAGCTTGCAGAGTCTTGGCCGAGCTGGAAAGGCAGTGCATTCATTGGAAGTGGCATATTTACTGAAACATGCAGGAATTCTGTGCAGATTTGGTCCCGAGGGAGGTGGCAGAGTCCTGGCTGAAGTATCTGAGGGAGGAGCTGCCCACGGTGGCGTTCAAGTGCTCCACGCAGCGGCAGGCATCCAATCTCGGGCAGCGGCGGCTGCCGGCCGCGGCGTCGGCCGACGGCGGCTTTTCCGGCAGCGAGTGCCTCGGCGCAGAGTCTCTGCTGCAGCTGCTGAAGAACTACGCGCGCGCCTCGGACATCAAAACTGCCATCTCCGTTGGTGCGACCACTTGCGTTTGTGTGCATGTGTCTTCCGTGCACTTGAGAGCCTTGTGCATATTTCTTGGAGAAGCCTAGCAGGCAGGGTGCTTCTTCATGGGAAATGCATATGGACGTCATGAAGACCTGGTCAGTTATTGCTTGGTAGTTGCTCTGGGGCTGGCAACTGCCCCCATAGCACTTGCCAGCTCTACTGGCACGTAGCAATGTGTTGTGTAGGCCTTGCCAAACGGCACGTGCCTTGACTGTGCGCAAACCCCTCGGGCAATTTTCTGCATCTGAGGCAATCAATATGCTGCTGCAGGTGTGGTGGGCCTGCCAAACGTGGGTAAGAGCTCGCTCATCAACAGTCTGAAGCGCGCGCGCGTGGCGCAGACCGGCAACACACCCGGCGTCACAAAGTCTGTGCAGCAGGTGGGACTTTTCTATCCCTTGCCATGCCCAGAAACGAGGTGATTGTGCGGCGTGTTTGCAAGTTGTGTGCTGCCGAGCATAGCCCGTGCAGATGCACACCATTGGCATCAGGGTGCTGTGGATATGTTTGCTGTCTCCAACTGGGACATATATGCGCAGCAAATCAGTGCCTGTGGTGGACGTGCTACTTAGCCTTTGGATGTTACTTATCGCCTTTCTAACAGCAAAGCATCAGCATCAGAAGGGCTGCGTATGAAACGCTTCATTAATTTATGTGACTGCTGGCACACTCTTGCCTCTGCTGCATGTAAGATCATGACTAATGTGACTTATTATGTCGGCAGGTCCACCTGGACAAGACGGTGACGCTGCTGGACAGTCCTGGAATTGTGTTCTCTTCCGGCGGAGGGGACGCCGCGGCTGCCCTGCGCAACTGCCTCAAGGTGCGGCCCTTTATTACAGGGAGTCTTTCTGAAGTCAAGTAGTGGCCCAGGACTTTTTCACCACCTACTCGCAAGAAATTGTGCAGCAATTGGCTCCAGCTGCCTGCTGAGAATTAGCAAAGTAGAAAGTGCGTTTGCTTGATGTCCTGCAAGTCTGCTCGCCGCCCTGCTTCAGTTCACTGTACTGTTCGGCAGCAGCTTCTGTTTTGCGTGTCAGACAGCCCTGGGACCCCCAAAAGGCAAGCCGAGATCTGCGCTGAGTTCGTTGATGTGGCTTGGTACTGGCGTACTTCGTACATTCACTCTCAGCGAGGTAGCTACACCAGATCAGGCAGCATGCCAGCTCACGGTCCCCTCTGGCTTTCAAACCACCGAGGTCCTCTTCTGGCAAGGAGGGCATAACATTCCGCGCGGGGGAAACAAGGCAGATCATGCAACGTGCCAGCTCAGCGCTGACATCATGCTGTGTCACGATCCTGTGCCAGGTGGAGCAGCTGGAGGACCCAGTGGCGGCTGCAGCGGAGGTCGTGCGCCGATGCGAGGCCCGGCAGCTCATGGCGCTCTACAAGGTGCCGGCCTTTGAGAACCCCGAGGCACTCATGCAGCAGATCGCAAACGCGCGAGGCAAGCTGCGCAAGGGCGGCCTGCCAGACGTGGAGGTGGGGATCGTCTGACATTGAACTAGTGATAATTCACTGTGCTTAGTAGAGAAAATGTTCACCAACTTACACAATGAATTGGATGCCCCACATTGCGCAGATCAGAGCAAGCCCCCCCCTTGGTGCGACTCTTTCATGGGTCCTACAGTGCTCAAAGCATTCTAAGCCTTCTGCTTTCTGTTGTGAACTTAGATTTGGGTCATTCTGGGCCATTCGACTGTCAGCTTACCAGTCCTCATGTCATTTTTTACATTCCCTGCCGGGAAACCCTGCAGAAGTGAAGGAGATGGACAGGATATGGTGTTGGACTGTTGATGGATGGCATAGTGTTGCCTTGCTGGGTAGCAGGCTTGTCTGCCCCTTAAAAGTCAGGACTTGTGCAAAATGTAAGGTGGTGTACAAAAATGCATTGCTTTGCTTGCTGTTCATCTCTCTGCACATGCGCGCTCATACGCTCGCAGGTGTGAGCAGAGAGCCTTTAAGGTTGTCCTAGCTGATCAAGAGCACGATTACTAAGCTGGATCAAGCTGAGCATGAACAGTGATCATTGATTTTGTCCCCGGAAACATTTCTACACTTTTTTTTAGCTGAGGGTTTGGGGAAGATGAATTTAGGGAGGGGCCAAAATCACGGGGAATGCAGTGGTGGATTTAGGGTTCAGGGTCCATGAAGGGTAATAATTTGTCATCGTAAAATACATTCTAAGACTGTTTTCTGTGTCATTTTGTGCGCAGGCGGCCGCCCGCATGATGTTGCACGATTGGAACGACGGTCGCATCTCCTACTACACGCTGCCGCCCAAACGCACAGACCACGGCCACGCATCGGCCGCCGTCGTGGGCGGCTTTGGCACAGACTTCAATGTAGACGAGGTGCGCCTCTGCCTCCTTCTGGCACACTTGATGCCCCTACGATGCGGGGATTGAGGAGGAACTTGTCACTTTGAAACCTTTGGTGTGTCCTGTTGTCTGTGCTGCTCAGTGTGTGGCATGGGTCACACACAGGAGGATCAGCGCCTTTGCTGTCAGTGTCATGCAGTGTGCTTTAGACACAAGGAAACTCTCCCTCTCTGCTGCTGGAAGAGAGTCTCGCATGCTACTTGTTCTTTGGGAGTCTCCCAGTAAGAGGGATGAATTTGTGCGCAGGTGTATGCTGAGCAGCAGAGGGCCGTGGTGGCCTCACTGCCATCAGTGGCAGAAGGCGATTTCTTTGAGACGCAGCCATTTGGGGAGGCCACCGTAGACCTGGAAGCCATGGATGCAGACGAGGGTGAGTTCTGTTCTGTGGTTACTCTGAGACATATCTTGCTCCCTGGCAACCACGGTGCTCTGCCTGAATGCTCTGCCTGAGTCAACGCCCTGATGTTTAAGAGGTCATGTTTGCCTTGTCCTGAATGGTTGTGCACTGCTCAGAATTGCAGATCTCGTCATGAGGGAGCAGGCATGTTGTGGCTCTTGAGCGATGGGCTGTTTGGTGACCTTCAGACTGCTGCAGGCAGTGCTGACTCGGTGAGTCACACCTGTTGTCATGAGAAATTATATAAATATTGGGTGTGCCGTGCTGTGCAGGGCCCAGAGGGGCAGGGGATGAGGATGAGGAGAGCGAGGATGAGGGAGATGCAATGAGCGATGGAGAGGAGGAAGCTGCCAAGCGGCTGCGCGTGCAGACCGGCAAAGCCGCCGCTGCTGCCGCTACAGCCAACGCACAGGTTTGACTTCTCAACCCTCATTGTTCTTCCCCTGCTAGAGCTGTGCAAAACCTTCCTGCTGTGAGCCCCTGTCTCATGACAGGCGCATACCGTGCTCAATAAGTAACACAGAGGTTGCAATGGGTCTAACTCTCTTGTCAAACTGGAGCGTGTCCTTGCAAGGATATCTCCCTGCAGCCGTAATGCCACTGAGACAGGGCTGACCCTTTTGTGTCTCACACCCAGGCAGCAAAGCTGTACACAGGGGAGGGGCAGTTCAATCCCCACGAGGCACGCGCGCAGAGGAAGCAGCAGAAGAAGCTGAGGCGACGGACAGTCTCAACAGGTGCAGCTGCGGATGAGTATGACTTTGCAGACGCATTTGACAGTGTTAACGTGGGGTCTGACAATGAAGTTTGAGGCTGTTAGCAGATACTATGTTGCGGTGCACTCTTGAAATTTTATAAGTTTTCCAGTGGCTCTGTCTGGATTTCAACACTTGCCGCTGTGGAGTCTGCATGCCTTGCCTCAGGAGTCAGGTTTTGCACATGTGATGGAGGATGCTGAGAGGAGTGCTTGTGAGTCAGACGTGCCCGAGGATAGTGACATGAACTGAGGGGTACAACTGGAGGACGATTGGAGGAGACATGCAAATGTAGTGCAGCTTGTCTGCAGACGTACTTCACCTCCTGGCAGGAGTGGCATGTAATATTAATCAGCCAAAAGTGGTATCAAAACTCCAGCTGGCCGCATGCAGGCTGCGCGCGCGTGCGGGCATTGCATGATGATCATGAATGCAATCAAGTGATAATACCTTGAAGGTATTACCTTCCTTTATCACCACAATAGCTTCAGCTTGTGAAGGTAGAACTTTCATGCCACTCAATCTTCTGCGAGTCCTCAGATGCTGACTCTCGCCCTGGTTTCCTGTTGATGTTGACATCATTTCTTCCGAATGATTACTAACGATTACGGTTGTACGTGCCGCCAGACGAAGCAAGATTTTTGAAACAAAATGGATCTGCGAAAGGTGGTGAACTGCATATAAGAGGAAAAATTGCGCCTTCAGTAAGAAATCAAGCGCTCGGAAACGCAATAGATCTTCGCTAGTAAGGATGGTGAAGAAAGCAAAGGGAAAGCATCGTCTTGATAAGTTCTACCACCTCGCGAAGGAGCAGGGGTATGCGCACTACTTCTAGTCTTACTTCATTTTATTCAATGCAGCTGATCTACAAATTTGATCACAGCGCGAGCGCGTTTCGCCATAGTACATTCTAACCAAGTTCTGCCTGACTTCACAGGTTTCGCTCTCGTGCAGCTTTCAAGCTCATACAGCTCAACAGGCAGTTTCATTTCTTGGACAGATGTCGCAGCGTGCTAGATCTCTGTGCAGCACCAGGTACGTATCCGATGTGCTAGACATCCTTACTGGTGTTCTAGCTTTTGAAGCCATCGATTCATCTCAGCAGCTTGATGCGCACGTCCAATCCCAAAGTACAAAATGAGGCTCTTTGCCTCAGTTTATTTGATACGTGGTCTTCAGCTCCTTCAACGCTAGGACTGGTGTCACTGCGCAGGTGGCTGGCTGCAAGTTGCTCAGAAGGCGCTACCAGTCAGCAGCCTGATCATCGGCATAGATCTGGTGCCCATCCGCGCTGTCCGCGGTGTGAAGACCATCGTCGGAGACATCACCACTCAGAAAGCCCGCCAGGTGTGGTGCACTACCCTGTCCTCCTGGCTTGTCAGTCAGGGCATACTTGACATTCGTCCGCCCACTGCCAGGGCAGAGCTCGCTTGCATATAGCTTACTGTCTGCATTCGCGATGCCATCTGCTAATGCATCCAAAGCAGGATGCTATTAGAGACACCCATCCTCAAAAGCTTCAATCAGGAGCTAGTGCAGAGACTTGCAATCAGAGGAATACGAGGAGGGTCAGCCTCTAGGGCAGGGCTTTATACAGCAAGGGCCAGGGGTCTCTGCATGCGATTCTGAGGTGGCTCCTGTGAACGTGCGCGGACAGGCAATCAAGAAGGAGGCAAGCGGGGATCTGATTGAGTGCGTGCTGCACGATGGAGCGCCGAATGTGGGAGGTGCCTGGTCCTCTGAAGCCTACAGCCAGTCAGCGCTTGTGTTGGAGGCTCTGCGGCTGGCCACTGATGTGCTGGGACCCAAGGGTACCTTTGTTACCAAGATCTTCAGGTGCGGGGGTCTTACTTATGCAGACAGGGCACGTGTGGAATGAGACAACCACAATCAGTTGCAAAAGCTTGCCAGTAGGTTGAGACCGTGAAGGATTTTGATGTGCAATTGTCAGGGCTGCCTACGCTTGCTTACCTTTCTGAAGGGCACATGTCATGGGTGCTGGCTGTAGATTGCCTGTGGTTGAATCACAGGAGTCATTCAACCACAGGCAATCTACGGCTGCTATCACAGCATCCCTTAACATGATATCTGTGCGGCTGCAAGGTGTCATAAGCAGACATGTAGATCCATCCTTACACATGATCATGGTGCAGGTCCAAGGATTACAATGCGCTGTTGTACGCGTTCAAGCAGCTCTTTGACAAGGTGGAGGCCACAAAGCCGGCCGCCTCGCGGAACACCTCTGCGGAGATCTTTGTGGTCTGCCTCGGCTACAAGGCGCCCGCCAAGATTGACCCCCGCCTGCTCGACCCCAAGCACCTCTTCAAGGCGAGTGATGCCTCCCATCTTTGGGCTCAACAGGGGAACATCCTTTTGACTGCAATATGGAATGGAGTTGCATCTCATTGGCCTATACCTTGATACCCAACAGTGCCGCGAAGCGTGGCGCCAGCTGTGACTTCGTGTAAAATGCTGCCATCCCCTGACAATCATGACAGGGCCTCTTGGCTGTGCAAATTGTTGGCAACAGTTTCCTTGTCCGTGGTTGGCGTCAGGTAGCTGGATCCATCAATCATACCAACTTTTATCACTGCAAAACATGGAAGGATGCTTCTGTGTGCGGTCCACTAACTAATTACTTCCAATGGGTTGAACACTGAGATACTATAAGTGTATGGTTGCTGCAGCTTCAAGTGCCTGCCATGGCAGATTTTGTATTTCATGACGTGATGGTGTATAACGGATTTGTCATGCGCGCAGGAGGTGGCGGAGGAGCCGAAAAAGCTGGGCCCGGACGCGCTGCTGCGGCAGAAGGTGAAGCAGAAACGCTTCCGCGAAGGTTACGAGGATGGCCTCTCTTCCACCCACAAGGCCATGTCCGCAGCTGCGTTCGTCGCTTCTGAGGAGCCGGTGGAAATGCTCGGCCGCTACAGCAGGTGCGGTACCTACCATGCGGTGTATCTTTGGGAGCTGTACTTTGAGTGGCTGGAGCAAACTAAGTGCAGGGTGTTTGGGATCGTGCCCTGCCGGCATTGGTAGTCTCAGGGAGTCTGGACAAGTGCTGTGGGGTCATATTTTGAATGGGTTTTCACTCAGCAGGGGCAATCTAACCTTTTTTCCATCAGAGCAATGCACCTTTGTCGTGTAACAAAGTTTGGAAGAATTTGCAGATGGACTTGGAAATCGCATTTGTGTCTGATTGTCAAAAATTGCATGTCACGGTCATGGTCTCGAGGCTGTGAGGCTCATCTTATGCATGATGTACCTTCTGTTTATGCGCAGGTTTGAGCTGGAGGGGCCAAACTCGGAGGCAATGCCAGAGGGCGCTGAGGAGGATGCAGAGGCCGCGGCGGCGTTCGTGCGCGGGCACAAGGAGACCACGGCGGAGATCCGCGCGCTGTGCTCCGACCTGCAAGTGCTCGGGCGCTCCGAGTTCAAACAGCTGCTCAAGTGGTGCGTGCCCTGCTGCCCGCCACAATCCACAAGTCCTTGGGCGGTACATATACTATCACTGTGCATGACTACATGGGTGTTCTTTGCGACATGCTGGTGTTGGTTTGATCTGCTGCTTGGCAAGGACGACATGCAGCATGTCTTGAGGCTTCTCCAGTAGTGGTGAGCAGCCTTGTGACAGGCTTGCAAGCTTGGAAATCTGTCCTCGGGCTGCATATCATTGTTGGAGGCACTTCCAGACTTCCTGCACTTCCTGCATGCACATGTCATATTTGACATACCACACATGTGTCAATCCAGTGCATGCACTACCCGCAGAGGACTCGTCTCTGAAGTGTGGAGTCGAGGGTTCAAGTCTCTCCTTGCCCTTCAGAAGGGGCGCGCCATTCTTTGACAATGGGGAATGTGAGTTAGTGTCTAACAGCGCCATTATTCCGTCGTGCAGGCGGCTGCAGGTGAAAAAGGACCTGGGGCTCAGCCGGGCGGCCGGCGCGGCGGCTGAGGAGGCCGGGGCCGATGAGCCAGAGAAGGAGGAGTCTGAGCTGGACGAGGAGGAAAAAATCCTGGGGGAGATGGACGAGGTGAAAGCCGCGGCGGCCGCGCGCGCAAAGAAGGAGCGCAAGAAGCGACGCGAAGCCAAGACCAAGGCTCGCGTGCGCGCGGCGCAGCTCGCCCTCAGTGAGTCGTCGACCTTGTCTCTGCCTGTCTCAGGGCAATATCTACTTTGTCCTTCTAAGCTAAGCTACGTTTCCGTGGACACTGTTGTGTGTCTGTTGGACTTGTTAGCGTGAAGGTTTGTGCATGGATATGTGCAACAACAATTCGAGCGCGAGTGCTTGCCTGCCATGCTTCTGCCTCTCTCAGAATCCCTTATGTATCATATAGGGGCTTTGCCGCCTACTTTAGGCGCAGACTGCTGCTTGTTTCTTAGGCGCTTGTGTGGGAATATGTGCAGCTTCAAGAAACACCGCCTTTCAAAGCAGCGCTGCAGCATTTCAGCACATCAGCTGTGTTGTTTGTACACTTCTTCAGAAGTGCGGCAAACTGCGTGTCTCGGCTGGAATACCACTGCACGTTTCCTGTCCCGCCAAAGATTTGTGGCTGAGGTTGCTAGAACAGGACTGATCAGGTACTTTGTGTTGTGCAGGCGAGGGCATTGCGAATGAGGACAACGGCCCGGACGCGATGTTCTCTCTGGCGGCCATGAAGGGCGCGCGCGCGGCGCAGAAGGTGGCCGAAGCTGCCGTGCCCGACGAGGCCGAGGCGGCCGCCGAGAGCGCCAGCGAGTCATCGGACGGAGACGGCATGAGCAGCGCAGAGGATAGCGATGACGAGCGCAGGTTTGCCCTTTATGACTGCTCTCTTACTCTCGGAGCAAGGGAGTTAAGTGCTCCATTGCTGGGCAGCAGGTTGCCCTACGATGAATATCGTCCTCATGGAGCATGGGAGTAAAGTGCTCCCTTGCTCCCTTGCTGGGCAGCATCCATGTGTCATGACAGGCATCTACAGTGGTTCACGAAGTGCACTTTTTCACTCTCCTGTACTGCACATCTCTGCTGAGCGTATCTCTTGCTCTGGAGGATGATGCCCAGATGCCGCTCATGCCATCGATGTATTGATCCTTGGAAGGGAAGAAGTCTTGCTGCTGATTGGCCTCATCTCATCTGGCAGAGGGGTCTGCCTATCATGCATGGCTTGCCACAGAACACCTACTTCTGTTTATTTTTTGGACCCCTGCTCAAATATGTGTGATCCACTGGACCCTAAGGCCAGTCTGACCTCTGGATGGGGCAGCCTATTACGTGATATTTATCAGGTATATGAAGGCAAGGGGTAGCAGCCTTTACATGCAGCTTGTCTGCAGACGCACCTTGCCTCTGGCAGGGATAGCGTCCAATAATGATAATGATAAGGATGATGCAAACACAGGGCTGGCTCAGTCTAATATACACATGGTGCCACTGCAGGAGGTACGATGCAGAGATGGAGGAGGCACTGGAGGATGCATACCAGGGATATCTGCGCCGCAAGGGCAAGAGGGAGGAGCTGGAGGCAGCCAAGGCGGAGGCTCAACAGCGCGTCAAGCGTGCCCGGCTTGGGCAGGATGGCGGGCTGGGCGGGCTGCCCGGTGACGAGGAGGAGGGAGACGACATACTCGACGAGGGTGAGGAAGCCGATGTCGGCGCGCGCCGCGGCCGGAAGCGGCCGGCCCCGCCCATGTTCACCACCGTGCCTGCTGATCACGAGGAGGTGCGCTCAGCTGCTGAAGATAATACTGTTCTTACTTCCCTGTGTGTTACCTGCCGCAGCATGTGGCCAAGGTGCATATAATATGAAGCTGCTAATGATTATTACAAGATTGTGCCAATCGGCAGAAAGGAGGTTCAGCAGTACTTGGCTGTACATGGAAGCGTTCAAGATAGGCATGGGATCTGGTGGCTAGGGTACAGGGAAGCTTGATGCTGCATGTAAACATAGAGGAACTTATTATTATTATTGTTATTACAGGTCGGCAAACCCAAAGCCAGAGGCCATAGGGCATACATGCAGGGCATCTGCAGCCACATCTGCGGGGCCTTCATTAGTCTGCAGCCTATCACATAGAGGAACTGCTCCGTATAACAATCGCTGTGCTGATATCACCGCCTTGCACTAACGAAATCCACTCACTGTGTACATCAGAAGGAAGAGGAGGGCGGGGGCCTGTTGGTGAAGCTGGACGAGGGCCGCGCAGGCAAGCCGAGCTCGGCGGCAGCCGTCGCAGCGCGGTGGTTTGCGCAGGACATGTTTGACGACCCCAACCTTGCCGCGGAGGAGGCAACGCCTGCTGCAGCTGCCCCAGGTGCAGCCTCATGGTCACAGTTCTTTATGCCTTCCTTCAGTTGTGTCAGTCTTGCATTTGTAGCCCTTCATGGCCGATTTGGTCGTGTGATTGGTGGCTGCCTTGCGCTCATGCTTGCAGCTTGGAGCTTTGGTCAACCGCAAGTGGAATAGCTAGGATGAGCAAGAGCATGATAGTGTACTGCGTTGGGTTTAAGCAACACCACCTCGTCTGACAGCTTTAACCATATTCTGGTCTTCATGTAGAACAGAGAAACAATGGATGAAGGTCCCTTGCTCACAGAGACATCCGCAAAGTATGATCGCTTTCAAGCGAAGGCTTCCCTGACAGCTTTGAATTCTTTGCAGAGCGAGCAGAGGCGGCGGCTGCACCGTCCGGCAAGGGAGCAAGCAGCAATGCTGATGAGGACGAAGGCAACGCCCCAAAACAGGCACCAGCAACAAAATCCGCCGCCCCAGAGGGGGGACGGAGCGCGCCTGATCAGGCACGGTCAGCGCTGTTGTCAGCGGATGACTCGCGGCGCAGTCAGGCGCAGAAACCAGAGACGGACGGCTTCGAGGAGGTCCCAATGGAGGCTGACAGGGACAGCGATGACAGCGACAGCGATGATGACTCAGACGCTGACTCGGACTGCGGCCTGGCCGGCATGGACGACAACTCGCGCGCCGAGGTGCGCTGATCAATGAGTAACCTGAATATGTTGCCATTGCGATTCTGGGCTGCATGTTTTGCGCCTGTGTTTGGTGTGATGCCCCTTGCACATGTGGGCTGAGGTACATATTGACACACCTGAGCACTGTTGCCTTCGTACCATCTGCTGCACAAGATTATATGTTTGGCTCAGATTTCCATGCATTTTTGGTGGCTGCATGCAGACCAGCGCCTGTAGCAGAGCCTCTTTTCGCATTATACAGCAGGCTTTACTTCTGTCAGGGCAGCCACCCCAAGCACTTGACAAGGCGCATCCTCAAGCACACCTGATCATGAGAAGGGGCATAAAATTCAGAAACAAGTTTTAAATTGCATTGCAGGTGCTGGCGCTGGCCCGCAAGATGCGCAACGGCCGCGACAAGAATGACATCCTGGACAGCGCGTACCACCGCTACTCCTTCCACGACCACGACCTGCCCAAATGGCTCTACGAGGACGAGAAGCGCCACCTGCGGTGCGCTCACACCCTCTCGCCCACCCTTTCAATCTCTGAACGCAGCTGACTTGCCACGTCGACCAGGTATAGGAAAAGAAGAGAAATGTGTGCGACACATACGGGGCTACTTAACAGGTGCCCTCCCTCAAGAGCAGGGTGAGGGGGATGACCTGGATGACTCGTGCGTCCTTTGGACAGGGTGCATGTACAGTATCTGGCAGGCAATGACATGCACAGATCAGGGTCGCTTCTGCGTGGGAGATCTATTTTTGGCTGTCCTCCTGTGGTGCTGTGGGGCAAGAAGAAGTTGACAGAGAAGCGGCGCTTGTGCTTGAGTGTGTTGTGTGACGCGTGGCCAGGCCGCCGGCGGTGCTGTCGAAGGATGAGGTGGAGGCTGAGAAGGCGAGCATGCGCGCCATCGACGCGCGGCCCATCAAGAAGGTCGCCGAAGCCAAACAGCGCAAGCGCAAGCGCCTCCAGGTGGGAATTTTCACAAGTGGGGCAGTCTGGTTCCTCCTGCCCTTGACGTAGAGTTCAGGCGTAAGATCCTGCAGAAGAAAGGGTGCATTGCTGCGGAAGTTCAATCTCTGTCTGCACAACGACATGGGTGTCTAGCCTTGCAGGCTGCACCTGTGGGCGTACATGTCCATGTCTAGCGCAAATGCTGATGGCAGCGGCGCGCGCGGCTTCCTCTCAGTGATATGTGGTGTCCTTTCCGGACATTTAAACTGCCAAATAAAAGCCACACCATCCAGAAAAATCTCTGCATTTGGTTGGCTTGTCCGCTCCCTCTGTACGGCTTGACGGCCTCTGATGTCTCCAGCCCCCACTTGACACCCGTTTCATCCTTAACTTGTGTAAAGGATGACTAATCATTTTCTTGCATGCGCAGACTCGGCTGACGGCCGCGCGCGCAAAGGCGGAGGCGGTGGTGGGCCAGGAGGATCTGAGCGAGCGGGGCAAGGCGCGCGAAATTGAGAAGCTTTACGCGAAGGCCCGGGCTGGCAAGGGTGCCAAAAAGGGCAAGCCCAGCCGCTCAGCCGCCCTCACCAGCAAGAAGAAGGGCAAGCCGCTCGACGGCCGCCTACGCGCCGACAAACGCCAGGTGCGAGATCTTCTTAATGTCCCTTGAAAATCAACTGCAACCTCAAAAGCTTTAGATGCTTGGCAACTCGCCCGCCAGGACCAAGTGGCATGCAGGTAGACAAGGGGCTGTACGGAGGATGAATGCAAATGTGGCAGTCCGTTTGGTGCCACTTGCAGTTTTTGTAATTCGCAAACTTGACAGCAGACAGATGTGGTGTCTGAGGTTTGTTCGAGCAAGAGGCTGGCGTTCGCCTGTCCAAGCTAGGGCACATTTGGGTGGAGGTGATCTGGGTCCAGAAATGCATGCTGCTGCATTTTGCAGAGAGGCCTTCTTTTTCTGTTCACCCGAGTTCTGTAAGATATGGCTTGTGCTGCTCTTTGTAGTTGAATGGCTTGTATGCAATTTGGGGGTAATATCTGAGGGGTCTGGTGTGGCTGTGCATTCAGGTGCACTCCAAGCAGAAGGCCAAGGCATCCAAGGGGAGGAAAGGCAAGGGCCGGGGAGGCTCTGCAGGCGGCAAGCGGTGATGATCATGCAATCTAGAGCTGCAATATCAAGTTTTGGGGAGGATCAGGGCGGGGTCTGTATCAGGCCTGAATGAAAGCTTTCCCAGCAGAAGTGGTTTTGTGACGGTGCTGTTAATGTGTTCCTGCCGCATTGCATTGCACTTTAAGCGGGCCTGCTGTAGGGGGTAAGTGTGGCTCGAGCTTGCACTTCATTAGGTATGTCCACGTTTGAAGAGTGCTGTTAAGGCCTGTTGATCAGGTGGCTATTGATATAAAGCCTTGACTTTATGTCAGCTGTTTGTTGATTATAGTACCTGTCTTGCAATAATAATGGTAGTACTTAGCAAGCTTCCTAACATGATTATAAGTGATCATGGCGGCACCCAAGCTTGAGAGAATAAACGGAGCTATGCTATGTCTTCAAAGAGGCTTCCAACCTTGATGCAAGAGTACAGTCTGGCCTTGTAATAGCACACCATATCAACCCAAAAACCTAGTTTATGCGATAATTAGTCAAGACATCACGTAATCCTCATTTTTATTGGGAGAGACAACGATCTTCAGGGATACTGTATGTGCTATCTGGCTGCCAAGTGTGTGAATCTTGTTTGATGCACCAAGGGATTATGAACCGGTTTGTGGCCAAAGGGCTTAGCTGATCATGAGGCAATGATTGTGTCTCAGACAAGCGGGACATTATGAGCAGCAAAGTACTTTTGTGTGGGGTGAGCTGTCAAGCACCTGTGTGTCCGCCAAATGGTGTGCAGATCCTAAATCTCTCACAATTGATATTTATATACTTCATGGACTCCAAAACAGAAATGATACGAGGGTTGAAGATAGGAGGAAGGGCTGTCTCCTGAGTGCATACACTGATGGCTTCAATTGCAGGATGTGTACAGAATGGCACCCTTCAATGACACCCGTTACAAGAACCGATGCGGCTTCCTCTACATGCTGCCAAGCACAGAGAGCGCCAAAGCTTTCTAGTAGAAACAAGCTAAATTTCCCCAGCCTCACAAAGCCTGCGGACCACCCAAAACACCCAAGACAACCCCAAAGTACTTGTCCTTTGCCTGGGATCCCCTCATCTCAAGAGGCAGGTCCTACTCTTTCAAAACAAGGCATGGAGCGACAGTGCTGATGACCAAAGCATGACTCAGCGGACCCTCCCCTGGCACACAGTCACAGGAGAAGTGACTCTCCTCCCTGATGTCCACGGAGGCCTCCATCATGATAATGACGTTGTGACAGTGTTATGTTGACAAGAGCAAAAGTACAACACACCTCAACTTGTGCACATGAGCTCTGCAACAATCAGGCATGTGCCGACCTCAACCCACACTCCTGCAATGTACAAATGCAAACAAAGGTGCCAAAGCCATGATACTTCCAAATTCACAAGCTCAGACAGACCGCTTTTGGGAAGCACAGGCTTTGTCCAACCAGAGTGCCAAAGCTTCCGCAGCCTCAAACCTACTGCAACTCTGCTTGCTAGCTGGCAAGCAAGTTGCAGGCAGGCACTAGTGTCAACTAGCAAACTTGCTGTCATATACGCATTGCTTGTGTGACTATTATAAGGAACATGTTAAGTGCATTCCAACCTTCTGTCGCTTCATGACTTTCCTAAGAGGTCAGAGCAGAACTCTGCAGTCCTGCCCCTCTATACCGCCAGGAGAGATTCACAGACTGCCCAGTACAGCAAATTTTGCAGCACTCTCAGCCCAATGTGAATTATCCTTGTTTTGCAGTTGCACTAGATCATTCCATGCGTTGACACTAGCACGGCTGTGTGTGCACGCGCATGCCACGTCTCGGGCGTTAGGTTGCCTGATTAGGCCCGTACGAGTTATTTAAATTGCGCATTGACAGATGGCCTCAAGCGGCGATGGGGCCTGCGGTCGTGGCGGCGCCCTTGGGTGCCACATTTGGCTCGACCCTGTGTGATAACACAGGCAGGCTCCTGTCAGCATCTGCTTGCACGAGCAAAAAGACCCAGCAGCATACGCATGGCCTTTGCCATAGTTATGTGGTCCGCATCATTAGGCGAAGTAGTGGGTGCCACGAGCCGCCATGGCACTGCCATGATGGCAGTTTCTAGCCATAAACCTCACAAAGCCGGATGAAAAGACAGATGCATAGCACAAGAGTGCCGGAGAAAGAGATCTCAAGTGCTCAGAGCTGAGGGTCTAAGACAGATGGTGCCACCCCAGCCAGCAGTACCCTTGCAAGATGTCATGAACGAAACCTGGACTCATTTTTGCCTAAAAACTAGCAGACAGGGTGACTAAGGGTGACTCACTTGTGGGTGGGCAGGGGGGGTCCCTCGATGGAGTGGTGGTACTCAATTGAGTGGAGCGAGTAGAGCAAGTAGACGACAAAGCAGAAGGCGGACCAGATGCCAAATCGGATGTATGAGTCACGGTCCAGCGTGCACAGCAGGAAAGCGTTCAGGATCATGGAGCCTGCGCAGCACAGAACCACAAACCTTCACAGGATGAATTTACAATTCTCTGAAATCTCAAATTCTTAACATAGACCTTTTTCTAGTTTGCGACGCTTCAGAGAGGGTCGTGCTGCCGCAAGTGCGTAGTTTGGGCATTTGTTTAGACTCAATGTCCGCAACGTGCAGAGAAAGTGGTCTGGGACATACTGGAGTAAGGGTCAGTGTAATCTGCGGGCTCGACTTATTGCATGCAGACAAAGGGCAGCCTTGCGAGTCTCAAAGCCTCTTTAAACCAAATGCTAGGGTGAGCTACCACCATCAATCAATCATTTATTTTACCCCTCCAGCAGAAGCAGGGTCGCACGGCAAAGAGAAGGGACTGCGGTTTTCTGCAGAGGTCAAGTATTCTATACAAAATATGTATTCGAATTCAAGAGATGGGAAGCACCTGAGGGCACCCAGGGGAAGAGTGGCACGCCGAAGAGGCGGGGTGTGCGCGCATGCTTGCAGAAGATGTGCGCGGAGGCAGTCACGATCACCCACATGGCCAGGAATGCCACGATGCCATACCAAGCGTCCGTCAATGCATAGTTGATCGCCAGCCCTGCACAGCTTATGCCAGGTCATCCTGTGTGTCACTTGTCACTCTCCAGCAGGAACAGCAGATCTCAGCTCTGCGAGTGTAAAGTTTAGCGGCATGCATGGGACTGCGTCTGCGGTTCTGCTCAGCTGCCAATCGTGGCACAGTCTTCTCAGGGACACGACGCAACAAGCACGCTGCTGGGCTGACAAGCTGTTTTTGGTCAACCGGGTGTCATGTTGAGGTTGTACAGCACAAATCAAGGCCTCTGGAACTTTCACAGGAAAGCAAGCAGATGGCATGAAAGGCAGGGTGCGAAGACAAGCCTGGCTCGTTCCATGGGGCCACTATCAAATCATCTCCGCACGTGTAGATTGCAGCTTTGTGGGGACACAACATGCATGCATGCATGCATGCAGACAAGCAAGAGTGGTTGCATGCGCGCACCGAGGCAGGCGGCGCCGATGAGTAACAGGTCAGTCAGCTTACATAATGGCAACGCGTAATACATGCATGCAGGAGGGACTTTGTTGCGCGCGCACCGAGGCAGGCGGCGCCGATGAGTAAGAGGTGAGTCAGCGCAATGATGCCCTCCTTTCTGGTGGACACCTTCTCGTCGTACAGGCGGTAGAAGAACAGCGCGGCAGCAACCATGAAAAAGGCGAAGAGGGTCCCGATCGACACCATGTTGGCCAGGATGTCCAGGGATGTGAAGAAGCCGATGATGGCTGCGCGGCAGAACAAGGAGGTCATGCTTCAGCAAACGCAGATCGATTTCAGACATATTTGCTGACAATCAGAAACTGAAAGAAGCCTTGGTGAAACTGCTGGGGCTGCCTAATCATTGAGCGAGCAAACTTGGCCTTGCTGGACAGTAATCACTAAGTTTGCAATGACATGACAGTTGTACCCTGCTTGACATGAAATCAGAGCGGCAAGCCCTGTTCTATTCTGATTTGTCCCTGTGCTTGCATTCCCAAAGGCACCCAACGATACTCCAAATTGTCTTAGTACCCTGCCAGCGATATTGATCAGAGCTTCTCGTTCGGCTGTTGCCACCTTGTGCTAAGCCAAATCTCACGCGCAGAAAAATAACAGTCATGTCAGAAGGACAGCACTATGGAGAGGTTAGAGCGCGGACCTGAGGCGGCTCCCATGGTGCACTGAGCTGCGATGGGGGTCCCAAAGCGGGGGGACACCTTGGCCCAGAACGAGGGGATCATGTGCTCTCGCGCTGCCATCGTCCAGATCCTGGCCTGCCCCAGCATGTTCACCAGCAGCGCTGTTGTGATTCCCACCAACGCCATCACAGCCACTATGAACCTGCATATATGCCAGGCAATTGGTACACTCAACATTCGACCAGCAATGTTGAGAACATGAAAGGCTGGTTGTTACTATTATGAAACGATTTTCCTGCCAAAAGGCAAGGGGTGTCCTGCAGACTAGCTGCAGGTGGAGGCTGCCACAATCCTACCCCGCATTGAACTCGCCAAATCCAAGCAAGAAAGGCAGATTGAGCGCCAGAAAAGAGGAAGGACTGCCTTGTGGTTTGCACAGTGTGCACAGTGTGCATCAACCAATCATCTCCTGGCTAGCATAAAACAAGAGGCTGCACCAGGGCACAGATCCACATACAATGCTCGTCTTCCTCACTAGAACTTGCTACAAAAGGTGCTTGATCTAATTTTGTGCACCCTGAATTTTGTTGACGACTGCTTCTGTGCATGTCGCTCTCAAGCAAAGAGATGTTTGCTGAACTTTTCCATGCAAAAAATTCATGTCAACAAGCGTCAAATTGCAAGGCTGCATCTGGATTTGGGACCGGCTGCAGGCTTGCTATTGCAGGAGGGCCATGCTCAAGAGCTGTAAATGGCTCTGCCATTCTATATTTGGGCAAGGCGGGCGCAAAAGGCAATGGAGTGCGTTCTCACTGCATCCAGGTGACGCCCTACCAGAGAAGCTTCCAGCCATGCAAATTTGTGGTTAAAAGAGCAGCGTGCACGCTCAGAGCCGTAATGCACTCCACCATTCAGCTTTTGAGAAGCAGGCAAGGGGGAGGGTATCCTCACTTTGCCCAGGTGAGGCCGACATAGCCGAACGCTGCTGAAAACGGTGCCCCGGTGTCGATGTCTGCGTAGGGGACCATCATGCAGATGACGATGCACATGAGGATGTACAGGATTGTGCAGATGGAAGTTCCCCCCACAATTCCCAGCGGCATGTCCTTGCCAGGGTTCTTGCACTGCGCGCACAGCAGGGGTGATTAATGTCAAGGGTGCATCATAGATGTAGCTCCCTTAGAAAAAAGAGAGCGGCGGCAAAATACTGATGCAGTGGACCAGCACATGTGCAAGGAGACAAGAAGTCCAAGAACAATTTTTGAGTTATTGTTGTAATCACTGCAAGTGTGAACATGAAGGGGCGCCCCCCTTGCCGGCAAAGCCCTGCATGCCTTGATGCATGCGTGCAATGCAAACACTCAAGCTGGGTGAAACTTAGATTTAACAGTTTCTCTAGTACAGTCCAAACGCACAACGCATGCATTGCGATGCTTGCAACAATCAGGACAAAAGTGCAAAACGGCGCGTACCTCCTCGGCCATGGTTGCGACAGCGTCGTAGCCAAGGTACGCGAAGAAGATGATGGCTGCACAACACAACAAGTTGTAATGGGCTTTTCAGGCTGAATAGTGATGCAACTGTGTCACCATTCAGGAATCAGATAGCCTTGCACGGGCATGGCAGACAAAACTTGGCGCTGCACACATGATAGCAAGTTTTTAATGTGGAACATGAAGATACTGTGCGGGAGCTCACCAGCTCCGTTAAAGACTCCGCGGATCCCATAGGGAGCAAAGTCAGATGTAAAGTTGCTGGGCACCGCCTTTGTGAAGCCTGCGCGCATGCGCACAGCCAGAATGTCATAAATGAAACGACTGGAACGCAGAAGGTCCAACAGGAACAGGTACTGTGAGTGATCAGTAATGCCAGCCCAGTCAGCTGCCTCGGCCCAGTCCTAGTGGATTGCTGTGCTACACAAAGAATTTGAAGATGTTGGACCACAGGGGGGCTCCCCCAACATGAAATCCTCAACACAGTTCTTCCCTGGGATGGCGGGCATCCAAGGAGGTGCAAAGCAACTTCATCTCGAGACAACAAAGTCGGCAGCGTGCAATCTACAATAAAGCAACATGCGAGTTAAAGTGCTCATTCAGTGTCAGGTAAACTAACATCAGGTTGCGTACGGTGGTTTGCTTGTGCTTAGCACTCACCCACGATGATGACGAAGAGAACGCCCACAAGCTTGGTGATGACGAGGACGAGGTTGACGCGCGAAGACTCCTTGGTGGAAATGCAGATCAGCACCGTCAGGATTATGATGATCCCCACTGCAATCGGGTCAAGCTGCGCCCATCCCACGTCTATGCGAAAGGCACCAGACTCCTGCGCAGCACAAGACAGCCCACATTTGAGCTCTCCCGGCATGGTTTTGATATTTAAATTTCAAAACTGAAATGGCAAGCAGCTTCCGGGGGACGTGCTCGTGAGTAGCATCCAGGACATCCACGTGGCAGCTGCGCAGTCAGTGCCCTCCAGGATCCACCCTCAAGGCTGCAAATAACTATGTACTTACATGCATTGGCCCCGGCTGGCGGAGGGCGGTATAAATACTGGGCACCTTGCCCAAGGTAGATTGAGTCTTGCTTGGATCTGGCCAGTCCATCAAGGGGTAGGATTATGGCAGCATTCAACTGCAGCTTTTCTGGAGGACGCACCTTGCCTTTTGGCAAGAAAAGCGTGTTTTAGTAATAACAATAATATATGCATCGAGTGCAGGGTATGTCCTGGAGATGGCATGCAGCTGGAAGCATGCTCGTCAGTCATGATAGACAAAACAGACACGCTCTTCTTAGCACTATACTTCTTGGCATCATAAGTGCACGCCTGCCTTCGATCTATTTCTAATTCTTTGGTGGGGAACCCATCAGGGTGATGCATATCCAACAGCGCATAACGTTGGAAATGAATAAGCTTTGAGGGGGTTATTTGCTGCCCACCTGATTGCAGAGCGTGGCTAGGTATCCGCTCCATCCGCGCGCGATGGCAGCAATCGACAGCACGTACTCCATGATCTGCAAATTCACATTCAAATTCATTTCAGACCTGTCAGGAGGTTGTTTTAGATTTGTGGTTCGGGGTTGCAGAGGCGCTGCTGTGACCTTCAGGCATGCTGCTGGCTTGGGCAAGCCATTGCACAAGATGTGAAGGACTGATCAACCATGTGTGTCGCTGTCAGCACAAGCATCTGACAAGCATTCAGACGGCTTGCATTCCAACGGCTTCTGTGCTTGCATGCAGGGCTCTTCAAGCATGCTTTTTTTCCGGCCTGCTGCAAGGGAATGCAGTGCTGTCTGGTGTAGGAACTAGCAATGTGCCATGGCTAAGACACTCCAGGGGTAGCCCTCAATGCATAATCAAAGGTGAGTAGGGGCGCACCATGTTGACCATGACCAAGAAGGCTGGTACCTGCCCCAAACTTGCCACCACATAGGTGAAGCTACTGCCCGCCACGGGTAGCTCGGTCGCAAACTGCACATACACGGCCCTTTCATTATTCATTGCTAGAACACTCTTGATAGCATCTCCACGCCGAGGGACTCTTCTCCGCAAGCATGGCTGCAGGCTCCCTTGCGAATGGTAATGCAACGGGTGATAGAGATGTGCAAGTTACAGAAGTCTGGGGGTTTTAAGGGAGCCTACCTCGGAATAGACGAAGGATGACAGCAAGGCGCACACTCCTCCCACAACAAAGGACAAGCACACAGCCGGACCAGCAGTGGTGTTGGCAACCACACCTGCACCAGCACAAATGTAAATTACAGAAAACATCAGAACACCTGCTTGCGTCAAGACCGCTACAGATGCGCTGCAAAAAAGTATCTTTGTCATGCCCCAAGATCTGCCTGTTGGGTCATCTGCATCACTTAAGGTCTTGATGCTTCATTTCTGCGCGTGCAGCATCTCATGCGCTTGAACAACCTCCTTTTGCTAACCACCTCTCATGGAGCATTCGTGCTTCACTTCTCGTTGCTGGCTGTCAGAGCCGGCAGCCAGGCATCCCCCAGATGCAGGTTGGGAGGCCGAGAGAAGCAAACTGTGTTTACTGCATGCATGCCAGGGCTGAGCTGGCGCGCACCGGTGATGACAAAAATCCCGGCACCGATGATTGCTCCGATGCCGAGGCACATGAGCTGGAGCCATCCCAGTGTCTTCTTCATCTCTGCGCAGGCACACATACATAGAGGTCAGCTGGTCACCAGAGCCCAGAATTTTGCACATTGTTAAAGCCCTTGCATCACTCTGATTGACTCCTTTGTTTCCCTCTCACAACACCCCCTGTTTCCCCGAGATGACACAGAAAGAGCCAGAGAGTATGTGCCTCTCACGCCGGCTGATGAAGAGGTAGTGCTATGACAAAGAGTCTAAACGGCCCGGGACATGATCCAAAATATGCAAGTGCCTGTGCTGGATAGGGGGCTTAATCTGAAAGTGCTGATTAAATTTGCCTCCCTGAAAGTGCCGAGCACAGGGGCCCTTGCCTTTCTATCCTCACTGATCTGGCACCCCCAGATGGGGGTTTCTGCAAATCGGATTCTGCTGAAGGTTGCCCGTGATCAGGAAACGCCCATGTGACTTTGCCGTATGACAAAATATACTCTTCTGCACTCATGAACGCTTTTCCAAAGGGCTCACCCTCGTCATAGATTCAAGCATCCACTGCTCAAAGGCCCGAAGAAAACCACCCCTTCTGTCTTGGTGTGTCACGATTGGACTCGCCTCATCCGATACATATAATCCATAAAGCCTTTGCGTGAAGGCAGGATGGGCGTCCTGCCTTGTGTTGCTGGCATCCGACGAGTAGGTTTTTGACATCCAACCCACTCCCAGCAAACACTCTCAAATGCCTGGCCTGAGTCGGCTTCGATGGTCCCGGAAAAATCATCAGCGTCTAAGCCTTGTATAAGCAACTTGACCATGGTGGAAGGGCGGCGGCTGCCGTACTAAGATAGTTTACGAATGACAGCCGGGCCGATTCCGCAGCAGCCAATCATGACGGGAGAGCTGTTCGCACCTGCGCCACTTTTCGATTTGTCCGCCATGAGTGCAGCCACATCTCTTCTCTTGAAGGATGTCCTCTGCAAAGCAATCGACACATCGCCCGGTGTTAGGTCTTGGCAAGGAGTGCCTTCACACCAACGACAGAAATCCGAAGCACGTCAACATTACCACAGTCCAGAATGAAACGACCTTGGCCCGAACTTCGGTTCTCAGGCAGGCATTGGAAGTTCAGGTTAGACCCACCCAAAGCAGCACTGGAGTACGGGGCCAACTTCGCACGATGTAGGCGAGCTTGCCCATGTTGACGGGCGGGTACTACCGTTCGCAATGAGTCAAGACAAAAGGGACTTGTTGCTCTCTATCGAGATAGCTATCCAGCTAGATCTCGCAAAGCGGGAGCAATCCTGCGTGGCTGGTAAGATCGGGCTTACTCAGGCCACATGACACAGGCCACATGGGGGCAAGGTCTCCAGCGGCGAGTTTTGCCATGTCTGACAACATATTCTCGGCCCTTCCCTCAGTTTATGTGGCAGTTGCACATTTTCAACGTTGCACATTTTGTCATGGATTGGATGCTGTTAGTACATCTAATCACCCCCTAGGCGGCTGGATGATGTGTAATATTCCTTCCTTCCTTCATGCAAGGCAGTTCCAGGAAGCTTCCTCTAAGTTTGCACGAGGGATTCCGAATCCCTCGGCATTAGTATGTTGATATCGCCAGTTCTGCATTTCTCCATCCAACCACACCATGATGACACAATTTCAATTGTACAGCGCTGTCCCCAGGGTCACTGTGGCCACTGTGCTCACAGTGACCCTACACGTGTGTTGTGGTGACTTTTGGAACCCTGAGGTTTGGTCACGTTTGGTACCGTCACCATTGAACGCTGCGTGGTCATGACTCATCAATGGCCCAGTCTAATGATAAGTCAATGCATGGACGCTGGCAACATTTTCAAGTAGGATCTTCTTGATTTTGGTGCAGCACCATTGGTGCCTTCATCCCACAACCATTGTGCCTTCAAGTGAATTCAAAGTTTGAAAGTTTGTCCCTTCACCGGGAAGCTGAGCTACCTCATGCACCCCCAACAGAGCCTAGATCTGGCCCAAACTCGGTGGACACGCTCTGGTTCAATCTGTGGAAATACCCATGTATATCACACTAGCACTTACAACTTCAAGCCGTTCGACACACAGAATAGCTCTACACATCACAGCCTTTTGGAGCAGTGTCCCTACACTTGGATGCATGCATGTCTTATTCGCAATCCTATGGTGAGTCACCAATGGTGACTCCATCAGCTCCTTAGCGCCACGGTGGGAATTACTGCATCAAAGGGTACGTTGGGCTTGTTTCCAGGGCCTAACTCCACCATCTGATAACTCCCTTTCATGGTGCCTGCACAGCATCCCAGCCACCCTCTCACCACAAGTGCCTAATTATTATTCTTATTGACTTTATTATTATCATTATTATCACAAATTTTTCCTGCCAACAGGCATGGTGCGTCCTGCAGACAATGTGCAGCTGAAGGCTGCCACAAGCCTTCCCCTTGTTGGACTCGCAAGATCCAAGCAAAATCCCATTCAAAAGTGGGCATGGTGCTCAGTATTTATGCCGCCCCCCGCCAGCCAAGGCCAGTGCAGGATAAGCACCAGAAAAGAGGTTGACATCAAGACAGTCCAAGCGCCAAGAAGGGAGAAAGGGCTGCTTCGCGGTTCATATACAATGTGTGCAGTATACAAGACACCTCTGGTTGAAGATTCAAGCTTCAATGCTACTCTGAAGGAAAGCAGGCAACTTAGGGAAGGGTGACAGGCGGGGATCAAAGGGGAATGCACCGCTGGGTGTGGAGAGATCCGTTGCACTGTAGTACTGGAAGCACTCGCCCGGATGCAGTATTGGCGTGCAGCCCACCACTCCTGCACATGCCAAATAAATCACAAATTTTGTAATACCTTTTGCAATTCATTCAGACTTACCAAGGTTGAGGCATCTGCAGCGAAGCAGCCCTCATCAGCAGCTAGGATACCCCACATCAGCCTTCAGAGCAGCACTGCGCATGCAAGAATAAGACTACCCTGGGGATTCTATAGGCCCAAGATTTTCCTTTGAAACCCCGGATTTTGCTGCACTGAGCTTGCAAGATGGACAGACGAAAAGCAATAGGAGAGGCAGGGATTTGCAGGTGTATGATGGATGGAGTGCTTGCCTGTGCTGCCCCTGGGGACGACAGCGTGCTGGAGTCCCTCGCTGGTCAGTATGAGCCACTGCCGCCCAAGCAGCTGCACCTTCTTCTCCCTGCATCAATCAGAACCTCGCTCACCAGGCACTCATATAGCGCATCTGCATCCTCACGCACAAATAAGTCTCGCACTGCTTCTGCCCTGAGCACATGCTGAGACTAACACTGAGGTCTGGCACAAACTATTCCAGACTCTCTGTAGGAGTTTGGTCAGCCCTCATTCTCTAATTGTCTCTCCCACATGTGAGCAAATTGGTCGCTTGCACTTCAGAGAAGATGCCACGTCTGGTGCAAGAAATACCAGAAAATTTGGCGGGTTCTGATAAGTATCTCACCCGACATTCTCTACGCGGCAGCGGTAGGTCCACACAGGGCGAGCAGTGGGGGTCTCTATGAGGTCCAGGGGTATTTTGGAGCCTATACAGGCGGTGGTGATCTCCACATGCACGCCGTTTGTGGTGGCCACCGCGCTGCATTGCTCCAGGGCATATTGCTCCGCCAGCACGCGCAGCGCATCAAAAGCCTGCATCCAGCAACCCCGCAGGGGCTTTACATCAAGGCAGAATAGAGTCTATTGTCACTCACTGCCTAACGCCTGATCCAGAATTACAGGCGGCTAGCAAGCCGCGGCCATGCAGTGGCTGGTTCCTAAAAGGCACAACACAATTATGCAAAGGCACGTTTTGCAGCCTTGCCCCAGAACTTCATCGTCAGAAGCGAATCTGCTCACGCATTTTCTGGTCCACTTTGCAACATCTGCCCGTGGATTAGCGCACCGTGTCAAGCAGCTGCGGTAGCTGCTCGGCAGGCACCGAGGAGCTGGCCTCGAAGTTGGCGCGGATGCACTGCTTCAGCTCCCCTCGCCCAAATGAGCCGCTCGATGGCGGCTGCATGCACATCAGACACTAGAGTCAGGCCGCTGCTGTAGGAATTGATTCAAGATGGATTTGTTTTCTAAATCAGGCGTGAAGGGAGCCAGGACATGATCCCTGGCAGCAGGAGACGACAAGAGAGTTAAGATGGAAGTTTCCTGTTGGCATGTGTGGTGCCATGGCAATGACTGGGATGCGACAGTAGGTGTCTTTTGGCACTGGGCGGGGATTGCACGGGCAAATACGATGTGCGCTTATGTTTGTCTTGAAGGGCTTCCCTGTCCTGGAATGAGGAACTTGCCTGTAGGAGGCCAGGCAGCAGCTCATTAACAGAGTTCAGGCGGTACTCTGCGTACAACAGTTCCCTCAATCATTGTTGGACAAAACATCACTGACTGCAGGGCACAGAGTTGCAGATTCAGTTTAGATTGATCTTTCTAAGAGTATGCATGCTAATAGGCCACATGCATGAACAAGGCCTACATAAGTGGGGCGACAAACCATCTGTAGGGGTGCTCCACTCGTGAGCAGCCGTCTGCCAAGCTGTCGTGTCTAAAGGCATGCGGAAATTCAGCCCACCGAAGGCTGCATCGATCTGTCTGGCAGCCTTTTGTGCTGCACGAAAAAGCACTGTGGCTGCCTTGTTCTTGGAGGCCATGCCCTTCCTCACATGCGCTTGTCAGTTAGATGTCACCGCGCCAAGAACGTCTCAGAAGATAGAAGAAGATTAATAATTCATTGGATCGACACTTAATCAATACACCTGATCGCGTCAATCATGAAGCTGGATTTATCATCCAAAGTTATGTAGAGATTCCCTCAGAAAGTTGTTCATCGAAGGGGCAGTGAGCCACGTGAACCAATTTTAACCCACGCCGTCAAAAACACAATTTTAGCACTTATTAGTGAAGGATGAAGTATAAGCCACAGAGCAACGTTCACACGTCCACCTTCAGAAGTCTCAATGCCTCGAGCCACTGACAAGACGTGGACAGATCGTCCATAATCAGCTTCTAGATACGGATATCTAGGTAGGCAACAGCGTAATCCTAGGGATTTCCAATAAAATTCTGACCTATCTCTCCTGCGTTTGTGCCACAGCTGCGCAGCTTCCCCAAAACAGGAAGCTGCCACAACCGCAAGCAATGAAGAAATGATTTATTCTCCATTACACTCCTGCATATATGTGCTGCAGAGCTTTATGTCGTGAAGTCTGAAATCGAATGAATCTTGATCGAATACATCGTTTTGGCGTTGCACAAAATGTATTTGTACTGATATTGCTGGGCTTGGACAGTGTTGTATTGTGACCAGCCAATCACTGCAGTGGTCCAAAGATCATCAAAAAAATTGAGGTCATCATTGCAATCTGTACGGGATCCACTTTTACGGTAGTACCTCAAAGCTGTAAGCATGGCTGAAAAGGTTATTCCTGCCGAGATCATCAAGGTGAGGGGTGGCTGGCTTACGCTTTCACCAGATCTGATATGCTTTAGAAAAAGTTCTATGATCAGAAAATCTTCAAGCTATCTCATATGCTGTGTGCGTGACAAACCTGAGAATGCACGGTGGACATGTACAGGAGCTCAAGGAAGTTGTGAAGGAGTATCCTTATGAAGCCACATCGGAAGACGCCGCTGCTCTTGGAGGCTGCTACCTTGGTGATCAGCTCCCTAACAGCCTCACACCTTCACAAGTCACGAAAATCAGATCCATTCACTGCTCTGTGGCTCCTGATTTTGTCAATTTGAGATTTCAGCTCCCAGAGCTTGCACCCTCTGCCATCGCCACTAATCTATTCCACTTCCTTTCTGCAGCGGTCCCATTCTTGCAGCTAGCATATGGAGGTATTGGAGCTGGCGCTGCCTGGTCATTAAGTTCTGGGAAGCAATTGGCACGCTTCAGGTAATTCCGATTCACTTTCCCTCGTCCCTATCGTGCAGATCACACCTCCTCGGTTGCAACTTTGCTCAAATCTGTGCATGAGGTTGAAGCAGGCCACAAAGTGCTGCAGATCAGAATGCCCAACTTAATGGACTTCCAACATGTGACCAAGCAATTCACAATGACCCAGCCCCCACCCCACTTCTGCGTTTAGGCAATTGGATTTAAAATTGCAACCCACGCCATTCAGACCACAGAGAAGCTGTAAATCCGACAGAAGAGGAAGACAAAGTACCACATGAGAGCGAGGGCACAATTGGAGCTGTGTTCAATATGATTGACAGGCGTCGTGTGGCTTTCTTGCAGGGCAATGCGGCTGGCTACTGCGGTGGGGACTGGGCTGTGGGCAGGGGAGTTGTCAAGAGAGCACTCTCATATGGCCTGCCTCAAAATGCTGGTGGCTCTGCCCACGCCTTTGGGCGGCGAAGTTGCCTCTCTGATCCGCGAACGCGACCCGAACCACGCCATCCTCAAGTAGGCACATAACCTTCTCATTACTTCCATACATGTTCAGCGAGAAAAGAGAGAATGCAAAATATCAAGGTACTGCAAGGTACTGCGCCAAATGAGGAGAAAGGGCTGATTCGCAGTGCAAAAGAAGTAGCGATCCATGCTGCTTTGATGCTCCAGGAACGCTGGGATTCCCTGCAGACAAGACACTGGGCGCTCACATCGCCAAAATTGCCAGTGCTGCATGTATAAGGGCCTCTTTTTCATTCACCGAGGAAGATGAAGCATTGCATCCTGTCAGATGGCAGGTTGTCCAAATTGGGCGCTCGCCAGTGCACATGTTGGACAAGCACAGTGGCTGGCATGTGAAGGCCAGCCAAGGAAGTCATCACATGCCGGTACAGGAGATTAGTATTACTTCATTACTTCAATGATGATCGGGCTGTGCAGGAACGCCCCCAAACGGATGGATGGTGACCCGAGCGCGCGAATCGCGACGGAGGAGGCGAAGCAGAGCGCAGCGCAGCGTGACACGTCCATAGATATCAACGCCCCCTCTTCTTCGCGCGACTCCCCTGCAGAAGGGGACGCCCCCGGCAGCGCGCCGGCAGGGGTTATTCCCATGTGGGAGTTTGAGCCTGTCATGGATCCGGCTCCGACTGATGCAGCCTCCGGCGAGCAGCCGCACACAAGCAGGTCGGCCCTGCAAGATCATGCTTGGGGCCTACTTTCCTTGATATGCCTAGGTGTCAATTATGGCACCTCTCTCTTCTGTCTGAATCTTTCAATGCACTGGAGTCTCCAGCAAGCATGGTCTTGCGATGCAGTCAAGGCTGCATCATTTGCACTTTGCTGCGGTTGACAACTGAAAAGCAATTTTGCCATGCGCCAATGTCATTAGAAGGGCTGCCTACGCATGCAAGAGCAAGGACTTATGTGTTGACATTTGAAGGCGCAGTCAGACTGGAATGGACCGATATATTGGGAGGGAATTACCAACGCGAAAGCAAGAGCGGAAAATCTGTATTTGAAACATTTTGTTGTCCTGCAGGAGAAGGAGGCGCAGATCACACGGCCGATCTGGGCAGGAGAGTGGCCCTCAGGGGGAGGAAGCCTTGAAGGACTATTTCGACAGCCGGTGGGATGAGCCGCGGGCTCCTGTGCAATAGAATGCTGCAGTCAAGCCAACATTGCACACTGGCAATGCTTGAGAGAATAGCACTTGCGGGCTGCATGCAGACGGTATTGCCTTACTGCAATGCAATCAGCCGACGGCATCGGCAATACTTAGCGGCAAATTTCAAAGGATACAATGCAATGCATATGCAATTTACAAGCTGCGACTTGCCTGTATACGAACGTCGCTTCTATGGGTGTATTGTAAGACATGTGAGGCGGAGGCTGTTCACGAAAGTTTTGTGACGAAACTAGCAATTACATAAGTGGCATCAATGGTTGTCTTACGATATGAAAGAAGCATGGTGAACAGAACGGAAACTGCGATTGCACCAAACTTTAAATAATCATGCCAGTTCTTCTGCAGGTCAAGTTATTTTCCTTCTTCATCCGCGGTCCTACGTGAGACAAATCACAGATTCTCAAAGCAGGCTTCCATAGCCTTTAAAGGCCATGACAGCATGAAGCACGCCTTGCTCACGGAACCAGAACATAAAATGTCCCATGCATGCACCCGTGGTTTTCAGTAGCGAATCTCATAATCACTAAGCAGATTCTAGAAGCCGTAAATCCCGCAATCGTGATGACACCTCCCACATTTCCTAAACCAGCCTAAGCAAAAATCATTTATGATTAGCGAATCTTGCTTGATTAAAATACAGTAGTCTGCGTCTCTGGTACATTAGTTAGTCCAGTAGCTGGTACAGTGATTTACAAGGCTGTACCACCAATCATATTCCTCCAGAATCGTTCTTGGAAGCGCCTTCCCAGGAGGAATCTCCCTCAAGTTTGCCCACCTCTAGGCCAGATGTGCCCTTGCCGTGGAGCTTCTCAGCTATTCTGAGAAGAATGCTTATGTCAACAGGCACAAGCTCATTTGACCGCTCATCTAGCCAATCTTGCTTTGGCGTGATGCGCTCACTTGGGGCGCCATCCATCCGTTTGGGCACGTTCCTGCAGCACCAGGGTTTCTACGTGTACAGCCCCTTAGAAAGAATTATTATAAAGAATTAATGTACTATTACGGTACATGCTCTTCTTGCCAAAAAGCAAGTCAAGTCTTGTATCCTACCCCTCGGTGGAGTCACTGAATTCAGGCAAGACCCAATGAACCGAGGGCACATTGCTCCCTAATGAAACCGGCCCCCACCATCTTGGGCTAGGAAACAGAGGTAATTTTACACCATAACAAAATTGCTACTGTCATGCCCCTGTATCCAAATGGGATGTATGCATCCCTGCATCTTCCTGCTTACATCTGTTCAAAACCCTGCATGGGTGTTGCATCTTCTCGACTGGTCTATATGCAACATGATGCTTTACAGAAGCGCCCCTCGCGTGTATATTCCATTTCCTGAAGCTCACACTGGGACGTAAACAATCCAAAGTTCCAAAAGAGGTAGCCAGGTTCCAGAAAGTAATCGAGAAAGGGAAGGCACCTGAGATAGGGGTGATTAGGAGCCTCCTCGCGAACCAGTGCGGCAGCTTCTCCCCCTAGTGGCGTTGACAATTGCACGAGCTTCTCCAAAAATATCTCCTCAGCAGCTTCACGGTAAAACATTGACCCTATCTCCCAAGCAATATAGGGTACAAAAAACCATCTCGGAGTCCTGCAATCATGTCAATCAATCATGCCGACACTATTCCTTCCAATTCCAAGGCCCCATTCAGTTTTATATATACCTTGCGAATCTAAAAAGAGAGATGCACTTGCAGAGTAGGCTCCGGCTATGCATGTCAAACTCCCTGACAAGCACATGAGAAGTGCGGAAAAATGGCAATTCTGCCAAAGACTGCCGCTGCGGGCATTTGTGGGTCAATTTGAGAGACAACAAGCAAGTAAGAGTCCAGCGCATCAGAAGATCCAACAATGTGTGTGCCGTGGGGGCACACCCAAGGCGCCGCTTGAAATAGTTGAGTCTCATGAGTGCCCAAGTAGGTGCACCCCCATAGAAGCCATAATCAACCGTTGCTGAATGGGAACTACTGCAACACACAACGCAGCCACTACTGATGGCTTCACGGCTTGGCGGAAATTTGCAGGCACATCAGCAATAAGTGTTTCGACATGCTTCTGCTCTTCTTGTATGTGATATAGGGCTCCTCAGGCGGTCACCGTTTTCGCAGTAACTGATGGTGTCTATGTCTTCCTGCCTGACTTCATAAGAAAACTCTTGGACATTCTTCTTGAGCAACTGCACAGTCGCATAAATGTTAGCGATTCCTTTCATGACAGCCAGCAGCTTCACCTGCTGCACACCCTGATTGTTTTCGGATTACGGTGATCAATCTGCTGCAAGAGCCTTACTCTGATGATGAACCCTGGGCAAATCGTGTCTCTGGTGCTTTTGTCTTTCATGGTCCGAGAATGCAAGCGCGAAAGATTGTAAGCTGTTGAAGACCACGCGAGGTGATGACTTGGGTGAAGATCGTCTTCTTCCACTCCCGAAACGACAGTATTTGGTATGATAGAACTCGGCACCATGAGACTGTGAGAGCGTGCCCGCCTTCATAAGATTTTACTGTTCCTGTCTTATCTTAGGAAGACAGCACTGTGTATCTCGTGTAACTGCTTACCCTAGCATTTCCTGCCGTGCAGCTTCCTTTCCAAACCTCGTAGCTTCCACTTGTCTCGCATCCTTGTTCTTCGATGTATTATTGTTCAGATCGCCACATTTTGGATGCATCTAAGAGGAAGTGATAAATAACGTACATACTTGCACATTAAATTTGACGACACAATGTACATGGCACTAGATGAAAGACTACTACGGGTGTCTCATATCCCATACTATGGTTTTGAAAATGATTTTTCCTAGTAGGCGAAGTATAATTATATAAATCCACACCGCATGGATTTATATAATTATCTTCACACACTGCGGCAGTGTGTGAAGATAAGTGAGTAGATCGGGAGACATGTCTCACATCCGCAAGGGAGGCTCGCTTGAGAACTACATGCAATCATCTACAAAGCATAAATATATCCCTATCAGGCAAGTTTATGCGGATGCCCATTAATGAATATTCAACTTGAATAATTCAAGTCCACAAAAAGTCAGTGCCGCTCCTCCTTGCCAGCTGGACATGAACGATTTTCATTCAAAAGGCGCCCCCGGCTTTACCCGAGCACATTCATCAGTGCTGCCAGGCAGAGAGCTAATACAGTCCATACGCCCAGAGCAGCATTTGCATGCACCACTCCTCTCTCTTTTGGTACTCTTCATACATCCATGCACTACCAGCTCGCAGTTGTCCCTGTGCCTTCCAGTCATTGAAAATCGGAAATTTCAAAGCTCCAGCCAGTCATCCTTCACGTCGCCCTGCTCCCCGCTGTCTGTCTTATCAGGCCCCAGACGCTCAACCTCATCTTCAGAATCCTCGTCAGAATCCATCATTGCCAGAGCAGCTGCACTGCTGTGCAGCTCTGTCAGCCCTGTCAGATCTTCAAGCGCATGTGGATCCTGCAAACGCATGCACAGCTCATAGACTCAGAACAACTAACACCGTATTTAGACAAGCCACCATGTGACGAAACAGTCTGTCTCCCCTGAAAGCTACATGTGCTTGAATATGTTATACCTGCTCACTACAGATCAAAATGCTTGGTGTTGCCTGACGTGCACTTGCAAGGCTGCCTTTGTCCTAGCTTCTGGCGCTTGCTCTGCCTCGATATCTCCTTTCCTCTTGGAAGGCGCATACCAACGCTGCATATCTTCAAACCTGTCTCAAATTCGGGACATTGTCCTTTCTTTGCAATTAAGAGAATTCAGGGGTCACCTGCAGGGCTTCCAGTATGAAAAGCCAGCCTTTCTCCCGATACTGAGTCACCACAGCACCAGAACAGGCGATGCATTGCCTGAACGCCTGCCCCACAAGACAGTGCTGCGCAAATCCGCCGCCCAACTGGCCCCTACAAAACAGAACAGCTCACACAATTAGGCCAGCATATTTTAAGCAATGCTTCAGGGTGAAGCTGTATGCCATGCTGCAGCAAAGCGCTCGGATAAATTTCAGACAGCCCCCACGAAGCCAGGCACAAGCCTGCTCAGCAGGGACAGGCAAAGTCTCATGAATGGCCGTACAAGCAGGCCTTCAAGAAACAGTTTCAGAGCAGACACAGGACACATATAAGAACATTTGCTGCGCAGAGCCGGCAAGCTGCAGAATCGCTATAGTGGGAAAAGTGCACTTGCCTGACCATGTGGGGGACGGGGCCGAGGGGCAGCGCTGAGTCAGCGGAGGATGAGCTGGCGTCCGGGTCGTGGCACGCCGCGGGAGCCCGGACGCCCTGCGGATGCTGAATCACCCCGCAGCACATCTCCACTGCCAGAGATCCTGCCACGTCCATGCCATCTCTTAAACCAAAGTAACCAAAGAAAATCAAAGCAACGCTCGCATGCAGCACTGATACGACTGATACGACTGCTCGCTGCTGTCCGCGAAGGAAAATTGCCAAAGGGAAATGTAAAACAGTGCTGCAATTGCATTTCATGAGCTGGCGCATTGCTATCTGCCATGTCCATGTAGATATTAAAGGCAAAAATTCGCTCCTCAATCTGCCTCACAGCACCTTCCAAGAATGCAAAATAATCTGTTTTGGTGCCTTTCTGCACCCCTAATCATCCAGCTTATGAGCCCATCAACAGGTAGGATCTCTGGCAGCCTTTACCTGCAGCTTGTCTGCAGGACGTACCTTGCCTCTGGCAGGAACACCGTGAAATAGTAACAAATTGTTATTAAAATTCATAACATAACCGTAGTCAGCACCATGAATCGTGTGCCCCTCAGAATCCGCAAAATGTTTGGACCTTTTTCTGAAAGCCATTCCTTGAAATAATGTTTTATCATCACCAATGGTTCAGGCTCAGCAAGAGCTTTCCAAAACCGGTCTGAAAATTGGTATAGGGCTCCTCATATGTTGCATTTTAGGGCCTCACTTTTCGGCCTGACAAATCCTTACTCTATGTGCAAATTATGGTGCCCACAAAAGTCATAGCATGACTTTTGCCAGTCACGCCATGACTTTAAAAGTCACCCTGACTGCAAAATTAGAAGGGACTGTACCTGCGATGCCGGCCAGGCCGGGCCGTGCGACGGTGCACTGCTGCTCCAGAGTGCGGTCCACGGTCGAGTCGAGGGGCGCAACCACATCGTTGCAGAAGTAGCAGCCCAGCCGCTGCCACCCCTTGCTGCCGCTCTGCACGGACGAGCTCGCAGCTGCGTCCTCTGCAGCACAAGCAGTCCTTCAATGTTTATTTCCTAGAGTTCCTGAGGATTTTTGCACTCCTGAGGATTTTTACACTACAGAATGCTCAGGGGGTACTACAGAGTAGTAGTCTTTAGTAACGCCTGGAAGGCTATTTGCATGGGTGGTCATATATCAGGCAGCAGGGGACCACATGCAGTGTGATCAGGGAGAGGTAAATGTTAAGATCAGAATGATGCCCTGCCAATTTAGTATTTTTGTGGACACAGAGCTCTGGTGTAAGTGTGTGCTCATCGGACCCTGAGGCATGTGTCGACCTCTAGGTGAGCTCATGTGCTACATGGGGTACTTATGCAGGGTGGAAACGGCGATGCATGCAGGTGTGAAAAAGCAAACGCACCGGCGTCAGGGCCGGCGCCGTGGCGCATGACGAGGAAGGACTCGAAGCCGAGCGCTGCGTTGATGACTAATTTGTTCTTCGCGGCTCCCAGCAGCGTGGGCAGCCAGCGCGACTCGCGAGTGTCCATCAGCAGAAAGACGACGTCATGAGATTCTATCAGCTCCTCCAGCTGCCTCACATCTTCCTCCGCCTGCAGCCAGCAAACATTCATGAAAACTGCCAGAAACGTCATTTTATTGTCAACTAGCACTGCTCTTCACTGCAATTCCTAGCTGAGGCACAAGGAGACATCTGACCTAGCTTCATGGCACTGCAGGATTTCTCTGTCAATGCCGTGAGCCACACCTCTGATTTACACTTGTCCCTTTGCTCTCAGATACCTGACCTGTCTGGCAACTCACTGCCACCTTGATGCACAACACAAGCCAAGGGTGTAGGGATGAATATGAAAAGCTTGAGAGATGGTTTCAACGACCACCAACAAGAGCGATCTGTTGCAATGTGCAGGAGCCCTCCCTGCTGACATAAAATTACCAGAGTCTGCTTTTTCAAATCTGCGGGTTATTGCAATCAGCAGGCTAGCGGCTCACCTGCTTCACCTCTCCCGGCGACAGCGGGTGTCCAGGCATGGGGATACAAAGCTGCACTCCTTCGCTCTTCACGTCCGGAAATATCCGCTGCAGCGCTGCGGCCGCGGCGGCCGCCTTGGGTTTGCCGCCGTCGAGGCAGTCGGCGAATTCGTACAGCGACTGGCGCACCGGGTTACTAAACGCCACGCGGCCGCTGTCAAGGAAGGTGATGTAACGCACCCCCCAGCCCAGCAGCACTCGCGCGACCGCGCAACCCAGCGTTCCTGCACGCATACATCTTACCTGTAACAGATTACTATCTATTACTAAGTGGTTGGTTGGGGGGCCTGCCCCCCCACACTCAGTATCTGCTGGGCTCCGGGGTAGCCAATCACCACTTATAATTCGGAACACTGTTGCTTTACCTCTCCTTGCCTATCCTCGGCATGGTGGCGCACATGAGGTGCCGTCCCTGATGCGAAGCCTGCAGGGCTGGAAAGCCTGCTGCCAAGTATCTGACTGGCATGCATGCCAGAAAGCAAAGGGGAGCAATGATTGCAGGCCACCCTGAAAGGCATTGAAGATCACAAACTGCCAGGGAGCGTGCTTCAGCTTTCAAGGGCTTTGCCAGGCGGCACAGAGATCTTCTGTACCAGTGAATCCCACATACAGTCAATAACACTCCCCTTGCTGCAGTGCAACAGTTGAACCAAATCGAAGGGAAGCTTGCAAGCACATGCAACAGCCTGTGACAGATCCAGGATGCAGAAAAACGAGCAATCTTGTCGAAGCACCTGCGCCCAGGAGCAGGCACTTGGTGGCGGCAAGTTTTGCGGTGTCAAGGGCCGGGGCGGCGCGCCAGCGCATCAGCCGCAGGTTCAGGTCCACCGCGGCCGACGCCAGCCGCCGTGGATCCATCGTCGGGCCGAGGTCCGCCACGCGTGGCCCGGTCTTGCCGCGCGCATTCGGCTCCCAGCCGATAGCCGCCGGCGCGGCCTCCTTGCCCCATCCTGAGTAGACCAGACCAATCCATCAATTCCAGCCATGCGCGTGGATTCTAACAGATGACGAATGAAAAGAGATTGCGCAAGAGGAGACGGCCACATGCAATACTTCGTGGGAGGTGGTCCAAACTCCTGTTTGAAATGGTGGCTTCAAAAATCTGGCAACCTACACTAAGCAAAGGAAGCAAACATGCAAGAAACGTCTCTGCATGCCTGCTGGTGCTTACCAGGTGGTACAATGGGTGACCAACAACAGCTGTAATCAGGGTAAGTCACAGGTTGAGTCACATGTGTGCAATTATCGAATCGATGTTGATAATGAGGGAGATGTGCTACCTTCTGGAATAGCTGGCAGGCTGACACTCAGCAGGAGGCTGGCAGTGGCGTCCACCCTTCCGCGGCGCAGCCGCAGGCAGGCCACGTCGAGGTGACTAACCCGCCACCTCACCGCTGCCATCAGCAGCGCGTTACGGAGCAGCAAGCCTGGGTTGCTCTGCAGGTTGCTGTGGTCCATGTACGCTAGAACCACATTTTTTTCACTGCTCGCCTGTGCAATAGGGCACCGTCAGGAGGAACGCAAAATCGCCTGCAACTTTCCAGTTTCCTTGGAAAGAGTCTCCCGAAGTGATGGTGATGGTGAGGCTTCCAGGAGACAGCCACAAGGTGATTACTGATAATAAGCGCGTGACCATCTGTCGGCGCAGACACTTCTTGCAATCATTAGCTGCCTGCAAATTGGACACGGCAGAACTTGAAGATCAAGCAATTGAACTCGAGGTAGCTGATGTGGCTGTGAAGGTTGCCAAAGGAAATGTACCTCTTGCCATGAGGAGAGCGGCAGTGACTGCACAGAGTTGTCATCCGACACGCTCATCAGCCAGAAGAGGGGCCGGCCGCCAGTGCCCAGCCACTCATTGCAGGACTCAGCAACGCCCTCTGACAGCTCCATCCCCAGAGCCTGCTGCAGCGGCTGCACTGCCCTGACCATGATCGGCTGCGGCGGCTTAATTGCCGGGAACGCAAACCTGCACAGGTATGCAAACCTCCTGTTTACTCCATAGGAATGGCCAAATTTACAGCATGCATGGCACTCCTTACACAATGTACCGTACCATCAGTGCCACAGAAGTCTCATGCAGCAGAAATGCACTCAGTGAGTGCGGAAAGAGAGTCCATCAGATGCTCATCTCTGGGCTACATTTTGAGTACTGCTGGAGATAAAATTCTTGAAGGCTCACTGATGCACGGCCAATACTCACCAATAGTAGAACCGGAATAGCTTGAGGTCTGCATAGCTGATGAGGAGGAGGCGCGACAGTAGTGAGGGATCAGCCTCGGCCGCTCCAGAGCAGATGCCTTGCCAAATCTGGCCCGCCGCCTCCTGCAGCAGTGCGCTGCGCTGTTCCTGCAGAGCCTTGAACCTCTCCAGGGTGTTCACGTTGCGCAGCTCTCCTGGCACTCCATGCAACCCCTGTGCAGGCCATGGCATTTCATGAATCATGACTTGCCCCCACAGCTGGTCATAATTACCAGTGGACGGCTTGTGTCCAAGAGCAGCTCGTTGAGAATGAATGGCAGCTTTGCATAGTGCGCGAATGGACAGATGGTGTGACGAATTAAGTGGTCTGAAGATCTAGCTGTTGGAAAGGCCTGAGTCCTCGGTTGCATTTGTAGAAAAATCCGTAGAGATAGTTGCAAGACCCCATACCTGTCTGGCAGGTGCTGGTGACTCAAAAGAGCGGCCATCCACAAGGAGTGAGGCTGGAAAGTCTGCATGGCTTGCAGCGCTGGCAAAGCCTGAGCATCACCACAAATTGTTTAAAAGATTGGGCTCTGCGTAATATTTTTGGGGAGACAAGAGGACGGTACAAGGCAACAGAGTGTCTGTGCACGTCTCACCTGTAATCTGCTGTGGGTCCTCAGACAAGCGCATTTTGTCGAGCTTCAGGTTTCCAAGCTCGGCCCAAAATGCCACATCGACGGAACTCTGCAAATTTGCAAGAGTCTTTTTATCTCACGTTCATACTAGAGTGAGGACAGCGTTTATAATGTCCATTGAATTCTTGGCATTCCAGTTGATAACATGAGAACTGATACCGTCACACTAAAGAAAGATGTGAGACTAATTGCAACACCTGTAGCTGTCCAAACTGAAGAATGGTCTCCTGCGACGCTGACATCAGCACCGATTCCGCGTCAGATGGAGCTGCCCGTTGCTGCAGTGATGAGCCCCGGATCATCGCTTTGGAAACAAATATTAAGCCAACACCAGCTTGTATTGTCTAGTGCGCAGTATCCAATGCCCAATCCACCTGTATTCTGGGAGATACTACAGTGCTGGGGCTTTCACTTCCGTGAACTCACGTGTACACAGAAGCTTTGGATTTCATGTATCATCCCTAATAATCTCGTCGTATGTGCTCAAAATTCCACAAGGGGTACTGATCGCCTTTGCTGCTTGCTCTTCTTTGCGGAATTATGGCAACATACAATGTTCCGACACCAAGGCTATTTTTCTAAGGGAACGCCCGATCGGCGTGGCAAGGCTTGATGGTGCTCTTTGCATGTGTCGTGCAAAACCAAACGTGAAGCGTTGATCCATTGTAGTGTGCATATAGCAAATTGGAAAGAAGAAATTTTAGCTGCGGAATCTAGGACAGCGAGTAGAATGACCGAGCGCAGAAGGCGGAAGTGGGATGTTGCAGCCCCACAAGGTATTCCCCTTGCAGGCAATACAGCAGGCAACGCAGCCAGCAATGGAATGGCCGGATTCATCACACCTCAGGGCGCTGTGGGCGCCGCAGCGCCGGCTCCTGCGCCAGTCAATGCTCCACCAAAGCCTGGACAACCACTGGATGCAACCACAATAGCCCGTGCCCAGCAGGGAGCAGCTGCAATTGTTGCCAAACTAAATATGGTACGGATGTTATAAATCTTCTATTTCCATTTCAAAAGAATTGATGATCAATATCTTTATGGATGCTTACATTCACGCTCAGTTCTGTATAAAGAGTTGCTTGTAACTTGCTCTGCAGGAATTGGCAGCCCAGGGGAAGCTGCCGCAGGGCAGGGGAGGTCCATTCAGGAAGGCTGAGGAGGAGTCAGGGATATCCAGGCAGGTCACCATCAACGATGCACCCCCAGACTTGCGCCATCATCTGACCAAGCGGCCCACCCAGGACGACATTGGCAGGCGCACAGGCACCCAGATAGTTACCAGGGGGCGTTACATGCCTGCTGGCATGCCCCCATCCGACACAGAGCAACCTCTGTACCTCTTCATCACCCCGGGTGCCTCATCGACAGAGGTTTCCCACTGATCTCCCCTTGGCATGCTTTGTGTCTCTACATCCCATGAACTCAACTAGCAGACAATAGTCTTCCCAATGCTTCCATGTAATTCTCGAATTTCCTGAAAGTAGAGAAGGTGTTAGAATGATATCTCGTGGCCTGTGAAATATTGATTGTGTCTTGTGCGGCAGGATGATGCTGAGAAGCAGCGCTGTGTGGACGCGGCTGCTGCAGAGATCCAAGCCATGCTGCAGGGGCAGCGCGTCATGAAGGGAGGCCCCTATCAGCCGGCCAGCCAGCGCGCCTCCTTCAACGCAGTTGGGCCGCCGCAACAGGTCTGATCCATGCGCAGTATACTTCCTCGAATTCCTTGAGAGATGCACCCTTGGTGTCACATCTTAGATACTCGTGCATGCCAAATTTGCATGCGCATGTGGCGCTCTTGAAAGCTTTACCAATGCAAGACACTCTACCATTGCAGCAGCGCTCAGGCAGACGGTAAGACGGCGTTGTTTCATTCAACTTGAGCATTTTCATTTAGTAAATCACTAAAATCAGCAAGTTTGCCTGCAGCAGGCGTACAACATGCAGCCGCCGATGCAGCCGTACGGGGCGACCCCTCCCGCTGCCCAGCCCGGGCAGTATCCGGGGCCAGCCGGGCAGTTTGGGCATCCCGCGCCGGGCGTGCAGAGCACCTGCCTCTGGGTCGGCTTTGAGGCCGTCCCAGATTTCAACATCTGCCAGCGCCTGAAGGGCCCCAATGGCAGCTACCTGCAGCACATCGAGAAGGAGACTGGCGCCACTGTGGCTCTCCGCGGCCGCGGCAGCGGGACACAGGTGCACTGCAAGTCTCACATCATGCGTTCATGATGACTATCTGCCTAGTGGCCTGCGTGTGCAGCACCAGCACACCCCTCAAGTTGTATATCCTTCATGCGTACAATTAACTTTGGCAATTTGTGTCAGTGTCGGGGTATCTCTGTAGCTAGGTGCATCGGCAGTGACTTCACACGCATAAATCCTGTTGCTGCCTGCCAAGAGTATGGCCTGTTACTGATGAAAAGGCCTGTCAGTCAATTTTGGTTAGGATTGCATCTTGGGAGTGCCATCATGAGATTCATGGCGCAATGTTAAAGTGTTTGACCCGCTTTCAGGAGACAGAGGCGCTGCATATCTTCGTGAGCTCCGCGCTGCCCAAGGCCTTCGGCGACGCGACAAAGCTCGCGCAGAACCTCAACGACACCGTGCGCGCCGAGCACGCCAAAGCGTACCCCTACGTGCCAATGGGGGGCCCGCCGCCGGCCGCCGGGGGGTCCCCGGCCTACGCGTCCGCGCCACCGCCGCAGCAGCCGGGACCCCCCTACGGGGGTTACGGGTACCCGCCGCCCACCGCCGCCCCGTACGTGTACCCTCCGCAGGGCGCAGGTGCGAGATGTGTCTGCTACGATGTGTTGCTATATTATCCCTGGCCATCTGCTGGAGTTGCAGCTGTAGAGAAAAGTATGCTCCTTAGGGATGAGATGGGTGCAGGGACTCGGGTGTTGTTTGTGCGTGCAGTCTTGTTTGGATTTCGAGCTGATGAGTGGCACTTCCAAAGTTGGCGCATGCACACACTGACATGTCATTTTCATCTCATCTCTGGGGAGGCTGCACGATCATGTGTCAAATCGTGGCAAGCAAATTTTGTAGATAGCCCCCCTGCTCTTTCCATGCATGAGTGGTGTTTGAAACAGTGGCTCAATGATTTAGAATGATCATGTGTTGCTTGCAGCTCCTTACGGGCAGCCTGCAGGCGGCTATCAACCGCCGTACCAGCCGCCTGCACCTGGAGGCTACGGCGCACCCCCCGGCTACAGACCTCCGCCTGCTGCATATGCGCAGAGACCCCCTGCCTACGGGCCAGGTGAATACACCGCCCTCTTGGGGTCTTAATAAACTTGCACTGTGCAGTAGCGGCCATAGAAGTCAGCATGTGGCCTCAATACTGAAGTGCATAGGGCCACCTCAAAGGCGCACAGACACAAGAGGTGCCTCTATGCATCCAGCATGAATTTGCACATGGTTTGCCCTAGGCTCACTGGTAATCTGTCATCAATCGTCCTAGGCTACTTTAAAGAAGCACAATGATGGAGCTCTATGGGTATATACTAATGGGTATATATGTATAAATAAGATTTACACCCTTTTGCTGCAGGGCACATGCCTGCCCCAGGACAAGGGTATCCCACGCCGTATCAGCAGCCGCAGGTCCCCTACGCGCAACAATCCCCCTATGGTTACCCCCCGCCCAACGGTAGCGCGACCCCTGGCGCCCCATCCAGTGGCGCGACGACCCCTGCCGCGCAAGACCAGACGCCGCCGCCGCCGCCAAATCTGGCGCAGCAGCCTTCGCCTGTTCCGGCGCCGTCCAGTCAGCAGCAGCAGGCACATGCACAGCAGCAGAGTGAGGGAGAGCAGCGGAAGAAGCGGTTCAGAGAGTTCAAAGAGGAGCGGCAGGTGGGCAGGCTGACTGCGGTATTTGCAATATGCACCATTCTCGGGATGCTGTAATCATTTCTCTGGGAGCACATTGAAATGCTGGGTTTGTGAATGTCCTGAGTCACATGTGTACCTCCGGGGGTGCAATGCAACAGGCCAGCCTCGCTGTAAGTTGCCACGCTGCCATTCTTCTGCCCGCGGTGGGCTGTGCCGGGTGATCATCATGCCGTAATTGAGAACCCTGAAGCAATGATGGGTTCAGAAACAGTGAGCCATCTGCACCTTCCCCAAGTTTGCCAGGCAGTAGGGGGAGAATTCAAGGCTGCAAGTGCGGTCAGCTGACTGTGCGTGGTGCCTACGCCCCTTTCCATGCGCGCAGGAACCGCAGCAGCCGCCAGCGTACTACGCGCCGGCGCTGGACGCTCGGCCGGGGGGCGCAGCTTCCGCGCAGATGCCCATGGGCCCCCCACCGCCGCGGCAGCCGCAGCAGAACACCGGGAAATTTGCGCCGATGGGACCTCCCCCTCCAAGATTTCCTGGCAGTGCAGCAGGTGAGAAAACGCACAGTGCCCCTTTGTTCACATTTTCTTTTCTAAAAATTGCAGGTGCATACAGCACTGGTGAGCAGTGAATTGGGGAGTTGTAGTACAAGAAATGGGCTTTGGCTTCTTTGTATCGCAGATGTTTGTTCCGCTGACGGCAATTCTGTGCCCCGTGCTCTTCAGGTGTTCTCATTTGTTACATTCCTCAAGCACCGCTTACTTGCAGTCGTTCATCTGGGCGCAACTCGGTTGGGGGTCCCAAACTGAGAGGTTGTGTGTCTTGTTCTGTTGCGCGCTCTGTAGGTGGCAGGGGCCAGGGTAGTGCAGGTGGGGGCAGCTTTGGTGGCCTGGTGGATTATGGAGATGAGGAGGACTGACTGCTGTGTGGCCTCTGTTGCACACACTCCACAGGTGGCGCTGTGTCATCCCCTCAGCCGCGGCCTTTCTGGTAGTGAAGAGCTTTGCGCCTTCGGCTGCCTTGCTAGCCTGCCCTCAGCCCCTTCCAAACATGTGCTTGTAAGTGTGAAGGATATTGAATCTTGCTGCGAATCTTGTGCATTCGTGTCGTCCAAATTCATCTCAGCTGTCTTCTTGAGATTGTTTTGCAAATTTGACAGTGGGATCAGCTTGCGTGATGGTGCAAAAAGTGAGAGTCAGCGAGAGTCATGATTGTGCGTGCTTCTTGCAATCAATGTAATCCGGCTTCTTACCGTACCATGATTAGCTCAGTTATGCCGATCCAAACTCGAGATGCCGATCTTAGAGAACCCCAAGGTTATGGATAGACACTCTCTGCAATGCTCCTTTTGTACAAAAGAGGCAACTGCAATGCTGGAAACCAGACAGTGTTGATCAGCACTCCGCATTGTGGCGTAATGACGGGGATAAACCATGGTAAACACTGGGAAACGCTTTAGAGGCATGTTCCAAGATTTGTGCCTCCTCAGCTGAAAGGCAAAACAAATCAGCCTGAGCCCCATCAGGATCCTTTGGAGGACTGCCAAGAAGAATTTCAAGCTCCAGAGATGTAACCCCAGATGCCGCCCTTGCCCTTCTGCTCTGCCTCCTTGGCCACTTTCCTGCAGACACTCACATGCCCAGCTCTCAACCTCCCAACACTCAAGCTGGGTAAACTTCCGCACCCTACTGTCTCATTGCCATCTATGATATGAATTTTCCAGGGCAGACATGCACATGCCAAAACAATGCTGCGGATGATGTAATCTATCAGCGAAAAATATATAACAAGAAAAGCCGGAGACAGACATCAGGTGTACAGTACTCTGACAATGAGTGAGGCTTTCCCAGGTGCAGTGCGGGCAGAGTGAAGTCTGAAGGTGTCACCTGTAGTGGTTGAGCTCCTTTTCCAGCTCGAAGGTGGTCTGCAGCTTCTTCTGGGCCTCAGCCAGCTCAACCTCCAGCCTGAAGATCTTGCTCGACTGCGCGTCAGCCTCCTTTGCAGCAGCCTCCAGCCTCTGCAATAGAGCACACACTTGCCACTGGCATGAGCTATCGCAGAGGCAGACCATTACAATGCATGCAAAGGCACCTAACAAAATAGCGCTCCCTAATCATTGGAGGTGGATGATCACACACATGTATGCAGCTGCAAACTAATTTGGTTTCAATGCAGCAGTGCACTGGAGTGCACAGATCCCAACAAGCGTTGGAAGTCCTCAAGGCTGCGTCAGTCCTCAATCTCAAGCATTATGAAGGCAGGTGCAAGAGTTCTATTGTTTCAGGAAGAAGTGGCGCGCACTTTCTCGGCGTCGGCCAAAGCGGATTCTGCATCGGCGGCTGCAGTCTGTGCGGAAGCCAGCTCGCGTCGCATCAGCGCCAGCTCGGACGCGGCAGCTTCCTTGGCGGTGGCAGCTTCCCGGCGCGCCGCCGCAGCTTCCCCGTCGCCGCCACTCGGCTTCGACACCTTTGATGTAAGGTGCCCGGAGTCCGACCTCCTCGCTGGACCTGCGCAACAACTCCCTCAGCCGACTTAAAAGTTTGATTATATCATTGCACACAGACAGCATGCTGCGGACAGCGAGACCTGACATCTAAATCCAGTGAAGAAGAGTTGTGAAGAGTCCAATAATGAAGTCCCAAGAATGCCTGCAGTTTGAAGCAGAGATCATCTCGGTCAGGATGTCATTAGACTAAGGCAAGTACTGCTTCAAGCAACAAGTACACTTGGAGAGCTTCTCATCGAAACCTTCTTTGTAGCTGTTGTCGGCTCTCATATCATTCACTGCTTACAACCGCAGCTGTCCAACACACCTACTCAAATTCTTCTTTTAGCGTGCAATATTTGGGTCAGAATATCTACGTGCAAAAGTGCGATGAGCGCATGGAATTGTGTCAGACCTGCATCGCCGTTGGCATCCGCCTTGAGGCTCTTGGACTTGCCTCCCAGCGCCTGTTCAGGCTCAGCCTTGGCCCCTGAAGCTGACGCGGCCTCATCAGCAGCAGGGGCACTCTCAGGCGCTGCAACACAATACAAAATGTCACAAGACAGCATGATGACCTTGATTTTGCACCAGTCGGAAGATGCACTGGTGGAAGCCAGCATTGTCTTGTCCTAATTCTCTCCACCTTGAAACGGACAACCAGAAAAGACATGTGCAGATCATCCAGCACAACGCCATCCAAAACACCAATTACCTCTTCAGATAAGAAGTGACATGCGCAACATGGAAAAATTTCCTCAAAATTGTAGACTTGCCATATGCCAGAGGACCACAGCTCTGCTCTTGTTGTTCCACTCAGTAAAACAACATCCCCGTCAATCTTTCCTTTGAATCCTTATTTCTGGTAGACCCGGCCCCTGGACACGCGAATTACAGATGTCATTATCTCACATTGAAATAATCCAAAGGTATTTTGGGTGCATACCCGGCCGGAAGACGTGCACAGAGCTGTGGTAGCGTCCGTTGTATCCGCCGTATGCCACGAGGGCGCCGGGGCCGCGCGCGGCGACCAATGAAAGCCCCTCGCTCGCGATAGCGCTGCGCGGCTCAGCGGTTGCGACACTACTCCAGCGCAGCGGCCGCCCCGCGGCGAGGCCGGAGAGGTCGAGGCATGCGAGGTCGGCGCAGCCCGCGCTGTTGTTGCCGCCCCCCACCACGTACAGGCGGTCGCCCAGCATCGCCGCGGCGTGGCCTGTTCGAATTCGAATTTGCAAATTGTAAGTTCAAAATGCGAGGCTTTGAACGTGTGCAAATTGTGTCTTGCTCACAGTGTCTGCCAGGATGGGATGCCCGGAGCACTAGGGGGAAGCACAGAGGCGGTCGCCCAGCAGCGCCGCTGCATGGCCTGTTCGAATTCAAAATAGCAAGTCTAAACTCAAATTTGAAGCTATTGAACAGGTGGATCCTGCCCATTTGCACCACGCACTGTCTGCCATGCATGGGATGGACGGAGCTGTTGTGCAAGCATACCGGCACTCTTCAACGCCTGACTGGGTATGAATTGCACAATGGGTTTCAAGTTTGTCCTCGAGACACTTTGTCCTCTGATAGCACAGACACAGGCACAAAATGCACAGGATCCGGCAGCAGGGCATGGAGACACGAAGTACAGAGGCATGGCCGGGGCCGCACCGGCGCGGGGCGTGGGAGGTACACCGTCGGTGGCGGGGCTGCTCCACTCGTTGGTCTTGGTGTCCAGCAGGCTCACGTCGTTGTAGCAGTGCGCGACGCTGCCGCCGCCAAAAACAACAAGGAACCGGTTCTGCGCAGACACACATGTGCTCAGCTCTTTCTCATCTGATTGCGCTCAGCAAGACTTAGCCTTAAGACACAAATCCCCAGATCCCTCACACCGAAGTTGGCTTTTGCATTGGCAGAGAAGATGAATGTACAGTGAGACATAAACTCTACTGTGAGCACAGAATTGCGCACTTGCCTCGACTTCAAAGGTCTTTTAAGGGTGTTCTTCTGCACATCAGGATGAGCGAACAGTCACGAGAGGCCCCTGTACAATCGCATCAGACTGTACACGAGGATGTGTCTAGCTCACCACAATGGGTTGCGAATGTCCGACAAACCCACCTTGTAGGCGACGGCGGTGTGCGCCGAGCGCGCGGCTGGCGGGAGGCCGGTGGTGTCTGGGCGCACCCACGCCATGGCCGCCAGGTCAAGGATGACTAATTCACCCAGGGGCCGCCTCGAGGAGTCCTCCCCGCCAAAGATGAACACGCTGCTGCCGATGATGGTGGCCTGCAGTTGAGCACAAAACTCATGCTCACATGCCAAAGCGCTGTGCGTTAAGAGCTCACGCTGAATGCATGCTACCATGGGAGAGGATATGCTAGTGTTGCTCAGCCGGGCAAAAAGGCAACAGTTTAAGCTTCTGTGCATGATGGCCATTCTGCCTGCATGCCCCCGTCCAAGGTCTGGTAAAAGACAACTCCTTCAAAACATTTCTGCAAGGTCTGCGCACCTAGCTGGTGGTTGTTCTCTGAGCAAGGGTGAGCGTCTGGATCCGTAGGAGGTTCTTGCGCATGCGATGATTTTTGAAGCCTTCTAAACAATTGGGGGATAAAAGCGGGGTGTGCGCACCGAGTGGCCGCCCCTGGAGGTGGGGGGCGCTCCTGACGGCTCCAACAGTGCCCAGGTGGTGGCCTGCGTGTCAAACGCGCTTACCTGCAGATCCTTCCTCGCATCCTTCGCCTGCAGTTCCAGAACAATATCAGTCGTTTGCCGAGGACATACTTTGTAATGTTCTGAACACATCTGTACTTCTTAGGCCTCACGTACTTCCTGTTAGTGACCTTGAACACACCTCCACACACTTGGAAACAGACTTAAACAAGCTGTACAAATTCTTCCACATACACGTGTCAACTTGAACAGTGCTCCATCCGCCCCGGATTTATCTATGGTGACCAGGGAATTTCTTTCTCCACTGCCCATGCAAGTGAGAATAACTCTAAAAGACTTAGCATCCCAGCTACATGCAGAATTTTATGCGGTGTGCACCCTCATATGGCCCCCTGAGCACCCTAAAACCGTAAACTTTGAAAACAAAAAGAAACCAGTGTCCTGGCTGCATGCAGCGTACAAGGGGGTATGCAGCACCTTCATGTGGCCCCCGAGCACGAGCAGCTTGCTGCCCCAGGCGACCATGGCGTGGCCGGCACACGGCGGCAGCGGCTGCGGCACCGGCGCCAAAATATCAGCGGCCGCATCCCCGTTCTGTGAGGGCGTTGGCGGCGCTGACTTGGCCGGGCCGCTGACTGGACTCCACGTCAGCGTGTCCAGCGCCAAGATCCACACGTCCCCCAGGTAGCGCCCGCCTGTGAAATTGTTCACTGATTTAATAAGGAGTCCAGCACATATGCAGATGAATTGTGCCCTGTGCTGCAGGATTGTCGGGGAGAGTCGAATGCAGACCAATCCATTCTGATGCTCAGGCTGCACACTGATCAATTCAGACAAATGTCAAATTCAACATTTCATTGCACCCATTACATGGAAATTCCCTGTGTCCCGTGTCAGGAATTTTGTCAAGATCCGTTTGACACCTAGGCATTCACCCATCCATGCGTCCTCATGAATTGAATAATGGAGCAGTGCATTTCCAATCTTGCATGAGTGTTTGCAAGGCCGCGCACCGCAGTTGCCGCCCAGGACGTACAGATTTGGCCCGACGGTGGCGGCCGCATGCTCGTAGCGCGGCGGGGGGCGCTTGGGCCCCTCAACAAAGGGGGTGGACCAGACTCCCAGTGGGGCGGCATCCAGGGCCGGGCTGGCAAAGTAGGCCCCCCCGTCTGAGTCCCCCCCGTTCTCCTCTGCCGCCAGCAGCGACAGCTTGTGCTTGTGCGCCTTGGCCAGCGCCCACCAGTCCGGCTGTGCCACATCAGCGGATGAGTCAGTGAATGAGTCAGTGGATGAGTCATCAAATGAGTCGATGAGTGAGATGAGTCGTCAGATGCATTGACGAAGATGGACGGTAAGGTCCAAGGAAGACGAACTTCTGATTGACGACATTTTTTGGCAGGGCCTCTCAGCTGCTGGAACACAACTATTTGGGCCATGTACGAGACATGCATCAGTAGGTCAAAGGCTGCTTCAGGAGCCTTGCTTGCGGGAGGATAGCAGCATACATTCTTGATTTTTTCGAGCTATGCTGACAGTCACAACTGGACATTTTGAAGGATAAAAGAGGCGCACCTGCTCTTGCTCAATGAGCTTCACATACAGGCGCATGGCCTCCACAGACGACATGTTGCCCAACTGGTTCCAGCTCTCCCACTTCGCGCTCTCCACCACGTTCCATCCCCACGGCTTGGCCTCTGTGCATGGGCCCACTGTGGCCTGCTGGTGCAGCGCAAAGAGCGCCAGGCGAAGCTCATCTGGCACTGGCTTTGTACCTGCAGCCAATGGCGTCGTTTTGCTTGGATTTTGACAATGTATTGGTGGATTTGGTAGTACTTGAACCTCAGATGAGGATGCCAGCTCGCTAGAAGACCCCTGAGAACCCTCCTAGCTAGAAAGCTTCAGCAAGGCAATGTCCCAAAGTCGACATTTGCTGTCACATCACTGTGTCAGTGGCCCCTGGTCAGCAATTAGGGAACACAGCTCGGAGTCGTACCAGGAACAGAGTTCACGATGAAGTTCACAGCTGCGTGGAAACGGTCTGGGTAAGGCAGTGTGCATGCATCTTGTGAATTGCTAGCCTGCAAGAATCAACAGCTATTTAAAAGATGCAGCTTTCCGTTCAGTTGCAGTTCATCAAGTTTCATCAGGACAAGCGACGAACTGGTGCCTCCCTCGATAACCCCAATCAAGACAAGTCAAAACCAGAAAATGCAGAAGCTGCAATTTTTCATTGCAGCTCTAACGCACCGACATGATGCCCAGTAAACCTTCTCTTTCTGCTCAAACCTCGGATTTCTTAGTTACGAGGCCTCGATGCAGCACTCAAAACCATCCAATGTTGATGCGAGACTACCATGCACGCTTCTTCAATTGTCTTTAAGGGAGTATGAACCAGAATTGCGCTTTTTAAGAATTGTCGAAAAAGAAGAAAATTTCGCTTCGGACATTCGCGCCTTCCACGTTGTCGCGAGGCGTTCCTGACAAAGCAGCCAGCAGAACAATACGTGCATGTGTAGACATCTGCCATCACTGGGAGAACATTGGGAGAACCGTGGTGAATCTGTGCATGTGTGATGCGCACAGCTGTAGCCCTGCTCAGAAGACACTAGTGCATTGTTCGGGGATCGGGTCTGATGCCAGGTGATTGTTCTGCAAAGTTCTCATGGAGCAGCATTTTTGGAAAGCCGTTCATATAAACATTGCTGGCGATTTTGACGAAGTGAAAGGCACAGCCTTATCATACCTTCAGGAAGCAACATTGCGGTCTTCTTTTCTGCAGGTGATCAAAGGATGCAGTAAAATTTAATACCTGACAGCCCGGTCAACAGCTTCCTGAAATATGGCAAAGAAAAACAAAGATGCCAAAGAGGCGAGCTCCTCTGGATCCGACAGTGGTTCAGGTTCTAGTTCGTCTGGGTCCTCATCTTCAGGGACAAGTTCCGGAAGTTCCTCGTCAGATTCAGCATCTAGGTGAGTCACGAAAGGGACATTTTGATGATCTTAACCTCATAGCGCATGGAAGACAACTGTTGACAAACCTGTTGAAAAGTGGGACAGGCACACAAGCCCTTGTCTGGCTGTCATCCGCTACAATGTCTGTAGATAGATTTTTGAAATGATCAGTCATATGTTATGATCATTGCCAGAAGTGTGACCGTTCTTGGGTGTGCAGGAGCCCGTCTCCTGCTCCCCAGTCTAAAGCCAAAGCAAAGGCAAATGATTGGGATGAGGAGGCAGCAGACCTGCCGCCACCGCCAAAGCGCAGCGAGGCAGCACCTGAGAAGGGGGTAGGCAAGGGGAAGGATGCTGATGAGGCGATGCCAGATGCTATGGCAAAGGCTAAGTCCAAAGCAGCAGAGCCAAGGGACGTTGACAAGGACGCTGCACCGAAGGTGTGCCAACTCTGTGCAGACTCACAAAAACAGCTGATTTTGACATGAACCTGACTTGAAATTGCAGGTTTACTCTTTATCGATCTAAATGTGACAAGCTCAACATGAATCAAGTTCCAGAAACAGCAGGCCGCTCTGTGAACGCATAGAGCAGCAAGGTGCGGCCACTGCATGTTTCAAATTATCATTCAAGTGTGACTCTGACTGCAGGCGAATGGCCGGGCAACAAGTCCTGTCACGACACGGCTGCATGTGGGTCACCTGACAAGGAATGTGACAGAGGATCACATCAAGGAAATCTTCTCCACCTTCGGCGCCATCAAGTCTGTGGAGCTGTCAGTCGACAAGGTATGTCCTCACTGCCTCATTTCTACTTTCTAGTGGCCTGCAGATTAAACAATGCAACATGCTTTGCATTCACAATTCCCTTGAGAAAACTGTTTAGAGAGGGCCATTGAGCAAGCAGCTGTGAAACAGCAGCTCCTTTTACAGTCAGCAGAATGGGTTTGTAAGCTCCGGTGATGAGACGATTATGCTAAGATACCTCGCAAGAGGAATGATCCTACTTTTCCGCTTATTGTCTGAGGAGCTTCTGTCTGTACCTGCTTAGTAGTCAATCTGCTGTATTACATGTGGCCTAATGAATGAGATGATTACACAGATTTCTTTAGAGTGGACCATTGAGCAAACAGCACTGATGCAGCAGCTCTTTTCTTAGTCAGCGGTGTGCCTAGCATGGGTTTGGAAGCTCTGGTGATGTGACGATTATGATAAGATACCTTGCAAGAGGGATGATCCTACTTTTCCGCTTATTGTCTGAGGAGCTTCCCGCCTGCACCTGCTTGTTAAATATTTCCTTGCACACCATGCTAGCTAGCACAACCACATTGTGGCAGCTGTACTGGAATTGTGGCAGCTGTACTGGAATAGCCTTCATGCTTGGGCACTCTTGGGGTATGCCAGAAAATAGTTGCTAGAATATATACAGCAGTATAGCAGAGTCACGTGAAGCAAGGGATTTGCAACGCAGGTGGTGAACCTTCCTAGGGGTTTTGCATATGTGGAGTACAAGGACCGGGATGAGGCCGAGAAGGCGCGTGTGCACATGGACGGCGGCCAGCTGGACGGGAACGTCCTCAGGTGCTTCATTTGAGCTGCGGACATTAATTTTGATAAGTTTCGTGATACCAATTATCCTCCTCACTGGAGCTTGTTCGTTTGTCACGGGGATGTCAGGAACTGCTTCTGCATGTATCTTAGCGGGGACTTGCTGGTTTGGTGGAAACTGTGCAGTGCAAACATCAGCAGGAATGTGCTGTCTTTGTCACCTGGCCCGACATTGCTTGTTGGAAGCGGACATTGCCAATTGACCAGCATTATGTGCCCTGTTGCAACACCTGTTCCTGGTCGCAAGCCTGAGGTCTGCTGCAAACAAGGCTTCATGAGTTGACTTCTATTCTGTGGGGGCCTGTGCAGCGTGCAATTTGTGCTGGTGCCGCGCAAGCGCACGCCGCCGCCGGCGCCGCTGCCAGGGCCGCCGCCGAAGCGGCCGGCCTCGCCGCGGCGGGACCGGGAACGCGGCGCAGACCGGGACCGCCCGCGCCGCGACGACGACCGCCGCCCGGAGCGGCCGCGGCCGCAGCGGCTGCCGTCGCCGCCCCGCCGTCGGGGGGCCTCCCCTCTCCCCTACAGACGCCAGGCCTCCCCGCCTCGGGGCCGCCGGTGCGCGCACAGCCCATCTCATACAGTGTTGCCTCTTCATTGAGAGAGATTAGGTGGGGGATGTTGCCGTCCCACAAGGAGAGTAAGACACATGGGTGATGTGTTAGATGTGTTGGATCTCCCTCTGGCACTTCGAGTGGAATTGAATCGTTCTTATGAGGGTGCCAGGCACTTTGTGATAAAGTGGTAGGTAAAAGGCACGACGATGGGCTCGCCGCTTGCCAGGCCAGAGTCCTCCAGGAGCTCTGCCGTACTTAGTATGCTGTTGTTGAGAGAGGGAGGGTGGAAGGTAGTAATTATGCAACAACAGGGGTGATGACGTATCTTGCGCACACCATGCAGGCCGCCATCGCCGCCGCGCCGCAGGCCGAGCCCGGGCCGCCGCAGGGGGGCCTCCCCCCCGCGGAGGCGCCGGTCCCCCACGCCCCCGCGCCGCAGGCGGCCCCCCTCGCCACCGCCGCGCCGCCGCTCGTCCCCCGGCCGCCGCCGCACCCGCTCACCTCCAGCCAAGGTAATCCTCTGCCACGGCATCTCTCTATATACTGACTGCCCACAAGACCAGTGAGCCTCAGGTGGCTTTTTACAGGTCTCTGAATGTGTTAATAATGAAATATACGACCTGTACACTGCACAACATCATTACTGGCAGCCTACCTGCATTTCATCTGTGCTCCATGTCCAGGAGTGTTTGTTACATCGGGTATTTCGGTGGCAGGGGAGCAAGAGCACGCATGCAGCATGCCTGCAAGGCAGGAGCTCGGGGGTCCTGGCTTGTGTTCTGGAAGTTGTTCTGGCAACAAAATGCAGTGCGCTGAGATGCTTCGTTGTGCACAGCAGGCTGCGAGGTCACCGCCACCAAGGCGGCCAGCGCGCGGCGAGGACTCCTCCACTTCTGGGTCGTCATCGTCCGGGGCCTCCAGCCGGTCTGGCAGCCCATCCAACAGTTCAAAGAGCGATTAGGCGCCAGGGCACGCTGAGCCTCTATGTTGGAGGCTCGCCATGGCTGGAGGATGCTTTAAAGCTGGCCAAGGACATGAAAGTCCCACAGTCCAGCTTGATGCTGGTTGTCTCCCTAGCAGCATTGCTTTCTGTCACCTCTAGTGAGGGAACCACATGGAAAGGGATAATCGAGGTCAGGAAGGCTGCTAGCACTGCCAGATTGGATCATCGCATCAGAAGAAAACACTGATGCAAGTGCAGAACGATTGATTTTCGTCCGGGTGCATTTGGGCGATGTGACAACAAGACGCGGCTCCTGAAGCTCTGATGCAACAATGCAGATGCAAATGCAGAGTGGAACTGGTGCTTTTGGAGGAGATTCTGAGAGCTAATTTTGATTGTAAAATTTGCAAATTTTCAGCCAGATGCTTGCCTTTCTTGATCAGGCATACTTGTTGAGACATATCCATACTTTGTCATTGCATTCAAACCTACGATCAACCTTACAGCTTCAAAATGGTATCGCTGCAACATTAATATAAGACCAGCTGCACGCCTACCCTACACACAGTAAAACGGTGCCGGCAGCGAATACGGGCTGGCAACCACAGCCGCGCCCAGGGGCATCTGGGCTGGCATGTAATTGTGAGCCGGGCTATACCCCTGCACCACCAGGCTGTTCCCCTGCCTCAACGTGGCCATGCCAGTCGTGGGGCCACTTCCTGCATGTTCTTGCGGCTCATTGCAGTCGCACCCCTCAAACATGGGGCGGCTGCAGTTTGGGCACTCCTCCAATGTCCTGGTCCGCCCCTGCTTGGTGCATACAATAACGATTTGGCGCGCACTCACACATGCAGCACTTTCTGTACAGCCTTCTTCCCGTCACAGGCAAAGCAGCCATGCAACTCCATAGCACCAAGACAGGACGGCCTGTTAGATTACACGATGCAGTGCTTTGGCTTTGATGAGTGAGTACTACTGTATTGTTGTTGCCAGAAGTGGGCAAGCGTGTGTGTGTGCTCACCGCTGCCTCCTTGAATCCATCCCACCCATTGCCATCCATGGCGTCATTGGACAGGGCATCGGCAACCTTGTTGCTATCCCTGCGCACCCCAAATCACTAGAATGCTCAGTAAATGACACGATAAAGAGAGAACACTTCGGCTTGAAACATTCTGATTGGATCCTTCTTTTTCCTCAGTCTGGTATGAGCTTAGTTAGTCGACGGTGAAAGAGGGCAGGCCATTGGGGATGCACCTGTACACATGCCGGAGGGAGAACTCATCAAAGCGCTGCTTGAGAGAGACCACTTTTCTGTGCAGAGGCTGCAGCCCTGGATTCCTGACCTGCCACCGCCCGTTCACCTGTTCACCCAGAATCACACATGGTGTGAGTGGCGTCCTTATGGGGAGAACCCCCCTGGCTTCTTACTTGATGCTGCCGTGCATCTTATCTCTGCAGTCTTTTGGGCAGCCAAACTCATTGGGTCCAGGAAATGCTACCTATTGCGCAGATGATACAACTCTGCTGAGTGAAGAGAGCTCGGGTAGGGGCTGCATCCTACTGACATCACAAGGCTCGGGAGGAGTGCGCTCTCAGTCGTTTTATGAGGGCTACAAAGAAGATTCGTCAGAGCAGGAATGAGGAGCACCTGTTCCACAACAAGCTTGGAGTCCCCAAGGCACTTGATGCGCTTTGCTCCGCATGCCAGTGCAGCCTCTAAGCCTCGCAGCAACCCCGTGTACTCTGCCACATTGTTTGTTGCACGTCCCAGCCACTCGCACACTCTTCCTACCTGCAAAAGAGTCAGCATCTCCCGCTTGAGATCATATCAATCGCCATGCCAGGGATCTCTGCCTATATCCAGATATTGCTGTTGTCGCAACCTTTTGGGTATGAGCTCTGTACTATCGGCTGCAATCAGATGTCACAGTGGCTCAGGAAAATTGAAGCGTGAAGGGTCAAAGAAACCAATGGAGGTTTACAAACACTCACCTCCTCCCCGGTTTCATCATGCACCAACACTGCACCAGCACCGGCCGGCCCAGGGTTGCCCCTGGCGCCACCATCGAATTCCTGCACTAGCCACCCGCAACCTTGAATGGCAACCTCTGAATGTGTGTGCACATGACAGAGACATCGGAGGATATTCGTCTGAGGATAAGATCAGAATTGCCCGAGGGTATTGTCCTGGACGGTGCGATGCGTTGCTTACCAGCCTGTATAGGAGTCCAGGGTGGCAGAGCATGCAGTCTGGGCAGTGTGGCTGCTCCTCATCACTTTTATTTGAGGGCTCCTGGCCACTGCTGAAGGCAACAGCAGCTGTGCTGTACTGGTATGGCAGCTGCGCCGGCTGAGACAGGCTGTACTCTTGCAGGAGTGCGCCTTGCCACGCAGGCCCAGCTGCATGTTTTCGCTTGGTCTGTGGCCTCGAGGATGGATGCAGGCTGTGCAGTGCGGTGCCACCCTGCAGGTATGCCTGAGCTTCGGAGATCGATCCGAACCCCTTGAACTCTGCTCTAGAGAACCCACGAACCTGCGCAGCAGTCGTCCCAGCAAACTTTGTCAATATCATGGGATCTGTCTCACCGGAGTACAGGTGTGACAAGGCTATCTTCACCTCAATACTGCATGTTCGAGCGATCGTGAAGTGCCTATCAAAGCTGAAACCATCATTCATTCTCACGATGATATTCATGCAGAATAAGGTTCTCTAGCTAGGACAAGGTTGCCCGCCAGAGCCGCAGAAGGAAGTGATTACGCACTTGGTCTTCACAATCAGGCCAGGACTGGTAAATGCCAGGAGTTCTGCCCACACGTACAGCGTAGTAATTCTTGCCAGCCTTCTTACCCATGGTGCACGTCAGACTCGATCCAACTGAAGATGGCAGCAGACGCCTTATCAACAAGACGCCAGATTTCATGCACCTGGCTCACGTGATTGATGTTTGATTCTCCGAAAGATCTCAAAACAGACATGTGGCCTGCATTCGACTTGAATGTCTGCTCCTTGGCGCGATCCAGATCCAAGAAGTGCCCTGGGCCGGCTGGTTCATTCGAGAACTGCCCGCTTGGGCAGGGAATGACAGGAGACGATTGAATAAGTGGCTTGTAGATAAGGATCACATGTGAGCTAAGTTTTGTTGATACCACATAGTCTCTGAATCACGCAATGATTCATTGCAAGAGTAAAAAAGGTCGAGGCATAGACAACTCTTTTGATTTTCGTTGCTGGCTTCTATGCTTCTGGAAGCAGGATCCTGAGCCGAACTGGTGAAACGAACGCAGAAATAGTGCATTTCGAGGAACTCTGGCATCATCGAGAGTGTCAGCAATTTTCGTGCTGCAGTCCATTAATAACTAAGTTGGCGGAAGTTCATGTCATGGTCACTGTCTCGTAGACAATAGCCTTGTCGTTCCAAAGGGTCCATTCTCATTTTGTTACTAAGGTAGTACTAAAGTAGTACTAGGAGCACAGCGGACACTTCGGCCTGCTTGCCGTAGCAACAAACTGGTCACAAGTAAAGCCTATACACAAGATGCTCAAATTCTAACACACCAGCTCTCATGCACCTTGCTTGATGTCCTGTGCCTGCACGAATGGACACGATTGAGCAGTCGTATGTGTAATGGTCACTGTGATTTCAGCTTGCGATCGATTTGCTTTGGCGGGGCACATCAAAACCCCCTGGCTGAGGTTGACCTGAAGGGAGGAACATCATGGGTTGCCAAAGCAGGCAACAGCTCCGAACAACGAACACGACGTTGCATGGCTGTCCTTGCTTGTAAACAAACAAGAGGTCCGTGAATTTGCCAGCGAGCAGCACGAGCATTAGAAAATGGCTTCCGCACCCGTACGAATCAAAGCCCGTCAGGGCTTATCAGCAGGCGGAACAGGGCCCCTCACTGCGACAGCGCACTCAACATCGTCGCAAGTCAGCGCCAAGCAGAGCAGGAAGCCCGCCACAGGTCTTCGCGAGCACAGAAATCTAGTATGTCTGGCGCATCCCAGCAGCTCCAAAACACCCGACCACGGCCACCTGCCTCGAGGAAACAGGGGTGGAGTTGCTGGGCCACTCCACGTCTATGCTCCAGCTAAGGAGGATGTGAGCTCCAGCAGCTCTGGCAGCAGCTCTGGCTCATCCAGGCAGTCACAGGTTGGCAACAATGCGGTGCCTGCCACCAGCCTGGCCGTAGAGGCAGAGGGGCACGGCATCTCAGCCACAGTGACTTCATCAGAGATCTTGGCGCCAGTGCAGGCAGACATGAATCAGTTGACAGTGAACTTGAAGTCAGTAGTAGGAGAGCGCAGTGATCTTCTGAAAGCCGCAGCAGATCAGATATTTGGGGGCGGAGGGAAGAAGCTGAGGCCAGCAATCGTGTTCATGGTCTCCCGCGCTACTTCACAGCTCGGTGGCCTGAGGTGTGCTGCAGCGACCACCTTGCATTCATTTCGATATCCCCTCTTTTGGAAGCTTATGCTGTCATCCGTGCACAGTTAATAACTAACACGAATGCAAGTTTGTGAGTCCCCTGAGCAATCCTCTGATATTGGCGCTGTGCAGGGACATCACGGAGAAGCACAGGCGGCTAGCAGAGATCACAGAGATGATCCACACAGCCAGCCTCATGCACGATGACGTGGTGGATGAGAGCCCAGTGCGGAGAGGTTTGCTGCACTGCACCATTTGTGTGCAGCTACCTTTTTACCAGTCACATGCAGCTTGCTTAGATCACCACTGAATAAAGCCAGCCCAGCGATTATCAGCATTCAGTAGGCAAGCACTTACATGTGACATGTCTCTGTGATTCAGTTGCAAGACGTGTTTGGCAACAGACAGTCATGAACAGGTGGCTGAAAAATTCCTCGATGGCGTGGCGCAGGGAAGATGACGGTGAACAGCAGGTTCGGTACCAAGGTGGCTGTGTTGGCGGGCGACTTCCTGTTTGCACAGAGCTCGTGGTTCCTTGCCAACCTGGACAACCTGGAGGTGAGCCTTACAAATTTCTTGAAGGCGGGGCACTTGTGAGTTTACGTTTGATCTTTACTCACAGCATGCAGCGCTTTCAACCCGCAATTGCTAGAGCTGTCTTTTGCGGTGGAGTGAAAGCTACGCAAGGCTTAGGCATAATAAGATCGCCTGGCCCATGTGCAGTGCAGAATGTTTGGCCATCAGAGCCTGCTGCATCTTCCTTTGGCAGAGGGTAGCAACGCTGCATACTGCAGCCAGCAGAATTGCTGCCCTCTGTTGCCCGGAAGATGCAGCGGGCTGTTATGTTGCCCAACAATTTTGGCAGCATGTTGTGCTGAGCAGGCCAGTGTCTGAGTATCTGAACATTCTCATCAGTGCTGCATCAGAGTCTTACAATCTGTTTGCCATTTCTGCGGAGCAGAGGTGGAGTAGGTGAAAATGTTCTATAGCAAAGAGAGACACAGAATGGTGGCGTTCATCATCTAGCATCTGCTAATATGCGCGTTTCTGGCATGTGTGCGCAGGTGATCAAGCTGATCAGCCAGGTGATTGCAGATTTTGCCAGCGGCGAGATCAGTCAGCAGGAGTACCAATTTGACACAGAACTCACGCTTCAGCAGTACCTCGACAAGTCTTTCTACAAGACGGCCACGCTCATAGCCGCCTCCTGCAAGTCCGCAGCTGCCTTCAGCAACGTGTCTGTTGAGGTGCGAGCATCCACCCGTTGAGAGTACTTCTGCTCTCTAGGAGCGTGGAAGTGCGACCAGCCTCCTCGCAAGAATTCTACTGCTGTCCCTTTGGTTTGGGTGATTTGGGAGCACTCTGAAGAACGGGCGCTGCAGCTGTGCCTGCATTGTGCATCATGCAGGAGCTGTGAAGGATTGTCAAACAAGATTTTACTTCCATTGCGTCAGCTTTTGGGTAGCAGTGTTATTGGGGACAAACTTGCCATTCCTGAATAGCTCCGGCTGAAGGTTGAGTTGTGTGTGTGCAGGTGAAGAATGCAATGTTTGAGTATGGGCGGCATCTGGGGCTGGCCTTCCAGGTGGTGGATGACATCCTGGACTTTACCACCCACGCCGACCTGCTGGGCAAGCCGCAGGTGAGCACATTCTGTATACAATATGAGTTTTGTTGTTATGAGAAGTGGGCGGGGTCCAATCCAGTGGCTCGCAACTTGCATGCTACTCTAAGACCGCACAAGGAGGGCTGTGAGTGGATGCTGCTCCAACTTTATTGTGCGCAGGTTGTCTCGTGACCCACTTTGTGCGGCCTGCAATAGCTCTGCAGGTGGACAGCTATCCTATATCGCTGGACAGAAATATTGAGAAATTGTTGCAGTGCAGCTAGCACTGTGAGACGGAAGATTGTGGGAGAGAACGCTGACCTGAGTGCCCATGCGCGCAGGGTCAGGACCTGGCGAGCGGCAACCTGACAGCGCCGGCGGTGTATGCGCTGGCGCACCCGACGCACGGCCCCGAGCTGGAGGCGTTGGTGCAGCGCGAGTTCGACGGCGGTGCCTCCCTCCCGCGCGCGCTGGAACTGGTGCACCTCGGCGGTGGCATTCAGGCAGCGCGCCGCCTCGCGCGCCAGGAGGCCGACCTGGTGAGTCACCCCTTGGTGTCCCGTTAGTAACCCATAGGGATGATGCGACTTTTGGAAGGCCAATAGCGCTGTCCCGTGCGCCAGGAGGCCGACCTGATGAGTCACCCTTTGGTTGTCAGTCAGTGAGATGAGCATTACTAAGCTTTCAACACTGGTTGGCCATTGAAGGGCGCAGGCTTGCCTGGGCACTGATCCCTCGTGAACTGCTGGTAATCTATCAGGCTCTGCTTTTTGGTGGGAGCCCATCCAAAGCTGTTGCATTAGTGCCAAGGGGCCGACCTGATCAAACGCGCCTTGGTTTTGCTGAGGGCTGCTGGTTTTGGGCTGCCCTGTGAAGCACGAGCTAGCTGTAATGACCATCTTTCCTGATGCCTGCTGTGACCTAGTGCACCCTTTTTTCTGCGTAAAGCCATACGCCTTATCTCCTGACCTTATTCCCTAGGATGGTGGACCGCATTTGATCTGCTCGACTAGTGCAAGTTTTTGGCTTGTGAGAGCTATGCTGGACAGATGCTGCGATGCATGTGCTGAGATTTTTTTTTCAAGAGTGCTGCTCTTTTGTGCAGGCGCTGGAGTCCCTGCAGTGCCTGCCCTCCTCGCCAGCAAAGACCTCCCTGGAGAAGATGGTGGACTATGTCCTGGACCGTCTCTACTGAGCACGCGGCAGCTGCATGCGCGCAGCAGAAAGGAAAAAGCGTGCGTGGTTGCTGGGGCTTGAACTGGCGCGCAACCGCTTGCCTGGTTTTGCTGAAGAGCAGATGCTGACTTGGCAGGTCTATGTTCTGCACTGATGGCTACTTGTGGGATAGCGAGAACGCGACAAATTTTGAGAGTTAGAAAAGGATGGGTACGAGCCCAATTTGTTACACCAGGTGAAGCTCGTTGAGCACAGATGCGAATTGGCGGACACTTATTTCATGGAAGATGACACTGTTGACCACGTATGGACGAGAGCCATGTTGCAATCCTGAGACTTGGAGGGAAGGAGAGAATTATTGCTGGCTCCTCATGGCTGTCAGGAGCATTGGGGCCTCGCATGGGGTCACAGAACAAGGGATCGTATTGGCAGCCTTGAGAGGCTACATGCCCTTGTGATGGCCCCTCATTGACAGTGTGTTGTGGGGTCTGTGACTAACAGTGTGACCAGTGACATTGCCATGTCATGAGAGTAAGATACAGCCCCTTTTCTGATCTAATTAGGAGGCTTTCGCGTTGGGCAGTCTAGACGTCGTCGCAGGGCAGAGCGCTTCAGGAAGTAGCTTTTGTAGATATATTGCTGTTGGGTGTCTAGGCTCATAGGAGGGGTTTCAACACATCAATAAAAGGGGCGCTGCACATCAAAGTTTCTGATTGAGTCTCATCTGAAACATGCTGATCCTTTTGCCAGCAGTGTGGGCTTGCTCCTTGACAGCACTTGTCCCTTGTACACGCTGTAACGGACTGTAAAGACATGTCAATGCATCTACAGTCTGTCATAATCATTATTACAAGAGACCTGCTTTCAGAGCAGGTCTCTTGCGTTTTACCAGCTCCATGCATGCACAAGTGCCATTTTTAAAAATGCCTGCTGAGAGTGATATGCCAAAGCTTCATCAATTTTCATCGAAATTCATCAAGTTCGCAAAGTGGGCACTAATGCCACGCACAGAATGTGCCATAATGTACAGTGCATTGCAGAAAATTGTAAGTTTCGTGCAACAAAAATGTGACAATGGAAACACAAAAAGTCAGACGCAAAAGCAACGCGGACGTTGCTCCTGTGTCTCGGGTAGCATGCTGCTACCAAAACATTCAAGATCAATCCACAGATTGAGACAATGCCCGCCCATTGAGAGCCTAGAACCACACATCCCCACGCGGCCGATGTACAAACTTGCGCTCAGCCCATGACCCCAACACCTGCTTCTTCACGCATCCATCCTGCACATCAAAGTCCTGTCTCAGCCTCTACGTAGTACGCTCTGTGCACTCCTCTGAAAGCAGCTGCATTGCAATTACGAATTACGGCTTATGTCCAAAATGTGCATCGCAATAAAGGGGCCTAGGCAAGGAAAGACGGCAGGCAAAGGATGACCGGCGCCAGCTCTTGGAAAAAGGGCCGGTGCAAGATCCCTTCACACACGAAGAAGCATCACATTGTTATGCAGGACACAGCATATGGGGACGCCTATTACACCTGGCAGAGGCAGTTCTTTCGATAACCTTTTGAACGCAATTCTCACCTGGCCAGGCAACTCTGCAAATGGCAGCGGCTCGGGGCAGGTCCTGGTGCGAAGCAAATGACCCCACCGCGGCCGCAGGAGCCCCGGCTGCGCCGCATGGCGGCCGAGTGGGGAGCAACCAGCGCACACAACATGGCAGGCGCCGTCCTCAGTTCCCACGTTGATCTCGACAGCCACGCAGGGCTCGCTCGCGCAGCCGATGCTCCTCCTGCGCTGCCGGTCAAGCAGAGGCGAGATGATTGGGAACGGGAACGGGTGGCAGCTGGCCGGGGAAGCTACCCGGCTGCCCGCACCGGCTGCCCGGCCGGGCAACGACTCAAGCCACCTGTGCACGGCGCAGTGCTCCTGCTGGTGCGACCGTTTGGAGCACAGCGGCGGCGGCGCCGGGCTGCACGGCGTGGACGACGGCGCGGTGTCGGACAACGACCGGACGAGGCTGCCGGAGGAGCCGTCCCTGCCGGCCGGGGAGCTCGCAAGCAGCGATACGGCGAAGGCTGTGCGGCCAGGGGCTGGCGCGCTGGCCGCCACCGACAACCGGCTTGGCCGCGCTGCGGCCGCGACTGCGGGCGCGGCGTGCGGCTGCCACCGCGCCGGGATCGGCTGCGGTGCGCGCTCGTCATCGGCTGCGGCGGCGGCCAGCAGCGGCGGCTGCGCGCCGGCGGAGGCCGAAAGCCAGAAGGCCGGGCGGCCGGGAACACGCGGCGGGAGGCCCCGCATGCTCGGACGGCCCGGGCTATCGCAGCGGCTTTCCGTCTGAGACGTCGCCCTGCCACAACGCATGAATGCCTTAAATTTCCGAGAGCATATGTGTTCTTTTTATGCTATTTCGATTGCTGTTTCAGAGCTGCAGCATTGGCACTGAGATGAAGCACACCTGCTGCTGTCTCGCAGCTGCATGCTTAGCAAGGACATCGGCCGGCGCCTCTGCTCGGACGAGCGCTGTGCGGCGGCTGCTGCGAATGCTGACGTCAGCGCCGAGGGCCGACGCTGCGGATGTTCGCACTCTCTGTCTTCCTGTGGTCCCGTTTGCATCTCCTGGGAATAAGTCCGCGTGGGTGCCCTGCAATTATCAGCTCTAGTTCAACCTCTTGGCCTCTTGCCAAAGAGCAAATTGGATTCCATGTTTTTGACACGACAAACTGCCCCTTGGCTACTACAAGTGGACAACTCTTCTTATATGGCAGAGCCGTCTGCTCATTTGTTGGCTAGGACCGCTGAAGGGGCAGGGCATAGTTGAATAACGATCGTGCAAAGTGTCAAAGCCTCACCGAAAAGCTGACGTGGCGCTGCCAGAGGCTGCCAGAACATAATTAGAGGGGACTCTGCCGTGGAACGAGGAAAGGTCGCGCATGCCCGGCAGGCAGAGCGTGATGCTGGCGTCTGATAGCGATCCAGACGGTGACGTGGCAAGGCTGACGCCACTGAGCACCTAAACAGGAACAGATGCATGTTCAGCCCTCGCTCCCCCAGGGAACTTGATTGGTTGACCTCATCTACTTTCCAGGGTTGCTAGCGTGTCACTTGTGATGATTGTGTGTGGGATGCACCAGGCTTGCACGCAACATTGCCTCTGCAATTTAGAATGACAGTGGCATCCTATTTTGACCTCCACACCTGCAGACCTGGCAATGACACTCTTGAAGCATGCTTGGCACACCCATCACAGGTCATTACAAAAAACTATAGCTTCAAGTCGACAGATGTGGCCAGACCTGTGCGGGCGGCGAGGACGGCCGCTCGGCCGCGGGCGGCCTGAAAGCAGGGCGGCTGTTGCGCGGCGACGCCTCGGAGGCAGAAGCCTCGGAGTGGGAGAGCAGGCGGTCCGAGAGGGGTGTGTTGGGGCTGCTAGAGGAGTGCTTGCCTCCCAGTGGGCCGCCCTGGTCTGCAGGGGAGTCCCTGGCGGACGCGCAGCTACCTGTGATCAACCCAGTCAGCTGGTGCGTTAGTAACCTACAGGAGAACCAGAGGAGATTATTGGCATGAGACTTCCCTGCCCCTCGCCCATAAGTAAGCTCTGTGCGGTGTTTCAGTAAGAAGCTCAATGCTGCACAAAAGGCTTAATAGAAGTGGATCTATCGCTGCTGAGTCAAGAGGAAACCAGCTGTGCAGAGGGGTCTTGCAAAATAACCTAGCTAAAGATTGGTGTTCACACATCCCTATGGCGAAGACCCTGACCATGATGGCTTGAAGAAAAACGGTGAAGGAGGTGAATCATGCTTGCCTTCTAGAGTGCGGTGGCCCAGATTTGCCATTGGTGTGCTGCGTCGCCGCCTGCTGTGTCTTCTAGACTCCTGCCGCAAGTACTCTCCGGCTTCTGATTGCCGTGCACCCAGCCTTGATGCCGTGGGCACGGCAGACGATTTGTGCTGCTCGTTGACGAGTGACTGCTCGAGACCAAACCTGCAAAAGAGTACACAGGATGGAGTTGATGAGAGTGAAATGTGCTATACTCCAATGCTGGAGGCACTTGCAGAAAAGGATCCACACCACGCTAACTTCAGAGTGTCAACTTTCAGCAGCTCTTGGATTGGACGGCTTGCTCCATAGCACTGAGCTGGTATGGCCGTTGCCCAGCACGTAGGATAAGTTGCTGAGTAGGCTCCACCATCCGATAAGGAAGAAAGTGACGGAGAACTGTGAGCGCCTTCAAGGGGTCTTGCCTAAGCCTAAGGACAGATTTTGTCGGGCCACCACGTCGAGAGACTGGAGAACTCCGTCATTCAATCTCGCAGCACAACCAGCGTCGTTCAAAACGCTTTCGAGCACCAGCAGCCAATGCAGCGATCACATCACTCCCATAACGCCCACATTGACAAAAGAGTCCCATCTAAAAGGCTTCACGTCACGAATAAGTCTGCTCTTCTCTCAGCCCGATCTCCCCGTGGGCCCACGTGAAAACAAGCACTTGAGCGGAAAGTGACTCCTCGCCTCCTTCACGGTCACTTTTGTTGCCACTCACTTTCGCATAGAACATACGAAAGTGCTGTGACATGAAGAGCCACGGAAAGCTGCGCCGACTTCCTGCCGTCACGGCTGCTAGACACCTGCCGACAAAAACAAGGAAAACGTGACAAGCCCGGGCCCATACCAGGCGCTCTCGAGCAGTCCCATGACATCGCTACGCTCCTCCTCAATTGTCACAACGTCCGGGTGGTTCATTGTATGCAAGGTGTGCGGCGGCCTGGTGAAAGGATGTCTCCTCTCCTCAGTTGGAGGCCTTTTTGGATTGCCACACCTCTGATCCTTCACCTCTATTCTACCAAGGTGTATCTTCCCTTCAAGAATTTTCTTCATTCATATTCCTTTCTTATCGCTAGACTGCTTGCTGGCCAAAATGGAAAAGATACCCCGACGTCACTGTTGGGCCTGCTGAGCTCAGCAGTGCCTTGTCTCCTTTCCATCCCTTTACCGACCCTGGCATTTTGCTGTTCCTGACACACCATTCTGAAGCTTGATGAGAAGAGAGGACGCGGTTTAAATTTCGCAGAAAAGTTGATCTAGGGCATTACGCTGCTTGATAGAAATTTCACAGCGTTCCGTTCCCAGTGAACGCTCTTTGCATCTGGTGTTTCGATGTTTGCCGTTCCGAGTGGAATAGCACGATAATCGTGCATCCAGAGACACAAAAGAGCCTTAGTCTGTAGGAGAGGTTCAGCAAGTCCGCCTTTGACAGTCAGACCATTGGGAAAAAGCGAGTCTTGCCGAGAGAGGGCTTTTGTTGGGCTTCACGTGGTTGTCCCACGCTCAGCGTTCTACTTTTTTTTCCGGGACAATCTGCCTGGTACAACAAAGGATTCTGCAGGCGTCAAGGGCACGGAGCTCTCAGACGCCCAGCATGGCTCAGGATCCGGATAAAGAAATGCGTAGTAAAGTATCCCTATGGAACAGCTCCTCCGGGAGGTCTTCGGTGTCTCTCAACTCCCTATTGTCGGGGTACTTGACAGAGATGCAGCAGCTTGCGGAAGGGACCCTCCTGCAGCCTGCTGCCCCAACATCTGAGGCAGCTCCTCAGGTGACTTTCCATAGCTATGAAGAAGCTGCTGCCCTGGCACCTGTATGCCAAACTGATCTCCGCACCTGTGACTTCTCACAGCAGGCCCCGTCAGTCATGGCTAGTCCTCGTTTCTCAAAAGGGTGCTCATGTTGGCATCTGCCCAGAAACGCCTGTGCATGGAAGTCTTCTGGCTGTTTGCTTGCCTCAATTTAGGCTTGCATCAAACATTCTCTGTGCCCACAGGCTGCACCAGAGCTGGATCAGGGCGCGCAGGACATGCTCATTCAGGGCTTGGAGTCATTTCCCATCAGCTCCTGCAACTCATGGGGCATACCCAGCCTGTCCAACAGGATGTCCTTGGGTGAGCTCTCCTGCTTGCTCTGGCACTAGAGGCAGATCTGGGCTGTTTGCTCTGGGCATTAGTTGCTCATTAGAGCTCAAGTAGCTCCCTTCATGTGAACCAAGGCAAGTCTTGACGAGCTCCGCTGCAAAGCCAGCACAGTTGAACATACGTTGCTACAACACATCCATGAGCATAGGATTGCCTTCACATTGATCTTCCACAATTCCAGGCGGGCATAATGGTGTTGTAGCTCCTCGTTAAACAGCTCGGCAGTGGCATGCGAGTACATATCAGCCTGTGTACCTGCTGTATGTCTGGGCAGAATTCAGCACCTGGTGCAGGCGTTCCCACTGAGGCATGGGCCCATCAGGGCCCGACGCACGAGTGGCTGGCGCGGATTGCGCGGCCGCCGGCGCCCAAGATCGAGGCAGCCATCCCCGAGGAGCAACATGTGAACCTACCCCTGCCGCCAGCTGCCGGCTTTGACTCATTGGGGACGCCGCAGGTGGGAACCCGCTCTTTTATCTTGCATCACTCCCATTTGGATCTAAATCTGTTACCTGCGAAGTGCAGCATGTGCGTGCAAGTGCACAGCATTATGCTTTACTAATCAGCCTGAGATCTTCCTTCCATGAGTGGGCGCTCTGAGACATAGACAGCTGCTGTGCATGGTGAGCTACACCATGCAAAGCAGTCCCCTTATATACTGGCTATGCTAAGTATTTCAGAAACCTGAAGAAGTCCCGAATGCAATAAGCTTATGCCGAACAGCCTTGGAATTCCTCTTTTCACTGTGGGACTGCACCTGCTGCAGTGGCAGGGGATGGCTCTGCACTCAAGCGCGGCAGCCAACAGCGCAGCCGAGACGCCAATCCCGGGCTTCCTGTCTCTGCTGCGCATGGGGCAGCCAGAGAGCCAAGTCAGGCAGCCCACCTGGGAGACCTATTCCTTGCATACACCGGGGCAGCTGCGAGTGAGAGGGGACACTCCCGTATACACGCCCGACACCAAATTGGGCGGTGGGGGGTCCTCTGAGGGCGCCGTGGGGTCCGAGGGGGCCCCCGGGTCGGCAGGAAATGCGTCACAGAACAATGCCAGCCATGAGCAGGCGGAGAGCCAAGAGCAGGCCAATGAAAAGGGGCGGCGCTCGAAAGAGGATGTACAAAAGCGCAACAAGGAGGTGCGTTTATACCACAGCCTGCTGCTGCTAATCACAGATTGGTCACTACTACTCTTCTTCCTTATTTTTTGTGCTGGTGAGTGTACGCGCTTTCGCACAGACAGGGAGTGTGGAGTGCAGTACAGACAGAGCATTTGGCATGTTGGACTGGGCTGGGATGCACGCAGCTGACAGAACACTTGAAGTCCTCGCAAGCAACGGGTGCACATTGGATACGGTATAATCTACTTCTGCGAGAACTTCTTATGTACACACTTTCTCTGACAGGTGGGTTTGTTTATGCTGCAGGCGCAGCAGCGATTCCGAGATCGTCAGAAGGTGGGACTCTTGAGATCCTACTCTCTCGCACTCCGCCAAGCTGGTCTTTATGCTGTGTGCCTTCAGTCTACGGCATTTAATGCTGGATCAGAGTGCCATGCCTTCTACTGCCTGCATGGGCCCCGCAGCTAATTCAATCCCTCAGCCGGCCGCCATGCCCACAGAGTCACCTTCTTGCCTGGCGTGCATGTGCATGTGAGCCTCCTGGGTTGGCAAGTCGCCCCTTATCAATCGCATCACTAACCCCCCGCGCAGGCGAAGCTGAAGGAGGCGGAGGATGCTGCGGATGAGCTGCGGGGGAAGCTGGAGGCAGTCACGCGCGAAAAGGCGGCGCTCGAGGCGCAGCTGGCGGAGTTCATCCGCACTCTGGCGCAGCGGGACGAGCTCATCGCACAATTGCGCGCCGGCCGCGAGGTGGGCCGCTGCCACAAGCTTCTCTCCTCTCTGGGGACCATGTCACTCAATTTGAATTTTTTGAAGAGGTCTCATGCGGTGGTCGGCTGCCAAATCTTTCCGAAATATTTGTTGCCTGGCCCGGGTGGTTTTCAGGAACCCTCTAAGGCATGCTATAAGCTGTCTTTAATTCTTGCATGAGGCAACTGCGTGCCGGCCGCGAGGTGGGCAGCCACTGGCTGATCTCCCTGTCTGGAGACATGTCAATAAATCAGCTTTGAATTTGAAAGTCATGTTGTGGTCTGCCGGCTGTGGGGTAGGCCGCTCCTCACTCCCATTGCTTGCTTAGGGAAGGAAGAGAAAGTGAAGTAGGGGAGCGTGCATGATCTACAAGGCAGCCAAATAGAGAGGAACGGCTGCCTCTCAATTCAATGCATGCCCTGTAATTGCTGATGTTGAGGACTTGACACGCCAATTGAACGACAAAGTGGACCAGCTATATGGTTGGGAAATCTTTGAGGGCATTAGAGTGCAAGTGTCGGCGAGGCATTTTGTCGGCTGCTTGGGTGAGTCAGCGCTGAGGCATCATGTGTCATTGCGCAGGTGGCCGGGGGGGCGGCGGAGGGCCCGGTGGCGCGTTTCCCCTGCAATGTGACGCTGACTGTGTACCCCAACCAGCACATCCAGCTGGCTCAGGCTGATGTCATCAACCTGCGGCGGGAGGACCTCGTCATCATCTGGAAGGTGCGCCGCCATTTCGAATTCGCATTCTTCCCGTCTCCCGATGTTCAAAATTTTTCCTGCTTGTCGCTCCTCAGTGACCAACCTCTGCCTGTGTCAGGGTGAGGACAGAATCAAGTTGGCCTGAAATATGCCATTTTCTGTGCTTCTGTCTTGCCGAGAAGATCAATGGTGCTTAGTTTGTTTTGCAAGTGCAGGGCTACTGAAGTTTGTGTCGCGCTGGTGTGCAGGAGTATGTGAATGCGCTGTCAAACCTGCTGCCCAGCGGGCCCGTCCAGCTCAGCGACTCCGCTGCTCAAACCATCAGCGTGCTGACACAGGAGGCGGTGCGCATCAACCCGGTTTGAATTATCTTGATGTATGTTGGAGTCTTCTCAAACCTTATTCATGAAGTCCACACAAAACAGCCAAGAAACCCTTTGCGTCTCCCTTGCAAGATATGAGTTGCATGCAGTGCAGCATGTGCCTGCCAATCGTGGGTTGTATTTCCACAACAGCAGTGATGGGTATGTGGTTGAGGCGGACAAGATTTGGAATCTCACTTGTTTACTGCTTGTGGTAAATTCATGGGCTTGTGTGGATGTGTTGCAGACGGCGCTGATGCTGTGCGTGGCGGACAGCAGCCCGGCCATGTTCAAGAGCTTTGCCGCGTGCAAACTTGACGCCGATGCGGCCAGCGGCTTCGGCGAGGACAGCGTGCAGCTCTGGGGCGCGGTCACGGTTAGTCAACCCCATCTTGCCACTGACTCAACCCTCCAGGCATTCATCTGCTTGAGGGCCTTGTACTTACCCTGCACCAAGACGGCACTGGTTGCCGCCTGCAATATCAACAACTCTGAGTTTGCCCCGTCCATGTCGACAACTCTATGCCAGCACTTGTGTCAATCAAACGCAGAATGGAGACAGTTGCGCTCGCACCATTGCCTTTAGGTCTGTATTCTGGGCCCCTGCAAGCTGGCTTCCTGAGACTTTGTGTTGCAGTCTGAATGAATTGGAGCGCTGCAAAACATGCAGGGCTTCCTGCAGCTGAGTGCGCGGCAGCGGTCGGAGCTGGTGGCCATGCGCATGGCCTGCCTGAGCACACTGGCCGATGTGATTGACGAACGCAACAGCATCCACGCATTCCTCACGGTGGGGCCCTACACTCCACTCTGAAATCTTTTTTGACTTCTTTACTCCTTGCGGTATGGGCGCTTCATGCATGTTTGCCGCATGCTCTTTGCTTTTGCTTACAACATCCGCTGGTGCTGCCTACTTGCATTGTGTTGGTATTGTGCATTGTACGGATATGTGCCGTCCCTTCCTCACGGCAACCTGAACACCTCAACCAGCCGTTTCAAACCTTCTTTCACCTCTGTGCCCATTGTATTGCTGCCTGGGCGCTGTGTGATCAGTGTTTGGCTGTCAGATGCTCTTGGACTCTATTGTGCAATTCTCCCTCACTTTGCTAATTGTGGTGTATTGTGACAATATTTGTTCTGCTGTTCAGGCCGCCATGCCTGCGGCCGTTGGTGCGCGCCACACAGCAGCTCAATATCTCAAGGTAGGAACGCCTGTGGACTTTGTCTTTGTCATGTCCCCCTGTCATAGTCCTACGTGGGGCTCTGAATCAACGCGTTTGGTTGATGATTTGGAGTCCTCTCAGTCGTATCACTACCCATCAGGGCTTTGGCAGATGGTGAATGTGTCATGGTGGCTGAGCAGGCGCATGAGGGGATTGAGCAGCTGAAGGACAACCTCAAGAAGGAGCATGACCTCAAGGTTGACTGGATGACAGCCGTCTTCTGCAATGTGAGTTTCATACACCACACTCACCACCAGTATATTGGGCGTCTGGAGCATCGCGGATAAGGACCTCATGCAGGTTAATGTGGCAGATGAAAGGCCTGATCTGTCGCGCACATGAGATGGTTTGGGGCCCAATTTAATTGCGCACACCATATGATCATGTGCAGGCCCACAGGTATCTTGCAGTCATAATCAGCCAGTGACATGAGAACACTCCATCATCTGATTTAAGACTGTGCACAGGTGTTGGAGCCGGTGCAGGTTGCGCGTGCGATAGTGCATTCCTACCCGTGGGCCCCCGACACCATGGCGGTGGCGGCGGTGGTGGCCGCAGAGGGGGGCGACGCCGAGGCGTTGACGCACCTGCGCGCCGACTGCAGCGGGGGGCCCGGAGCCTATGTGCAGCCGCGACACAACAGCCTCGGTGAGTAGTTGGCATAAATAAAAAGTCAAGTCTAAATACGTGACATCATTAAGCTTGATATCAAACATCCCTGTAGATTACAGAGACGATGAAGTAGATGTGCAGCCCTGAGAGCGCGATGCCGCACTGAGGAAACAGACACAAAGAAAGCAGAAGTGATTAAGGGGTTTCCGCATGCGTGGCTGCACTCTAGATTGTGTTGCGCAGGAGAGCTGCTGCATGCGTAGTTGCTGAGGTATGGCAACCATGCGACTGATGGGCGCTGCACTTGTTGTATGCAGGGAGCGCAGTGGAGGGCCTGAGCTTGCACATGCAGAGCCAGGGGTCCGACAAAATAAAGCAGCTGCAGGTGTCAACTCCCTTTGCGCAGGACTCATCCCCACAGACGGAATCGCCCCTGGTGACCAGCAGAGGGTGACTCACTTAATCAAGCGCGTGTGACAACATCGCTTCCAGGCTGGTAGTTTCAGCTGAGCAAGGGCTGATATGATACCTGACGTCTGTCTGACATCAACACCCAGCCTGACATGCTGAACAGCTGGCATCTTGCATTGAATGCCTGTTCTGCCAGATTTGGAAGATATCTCAGTCAGCATGCAGACTCAAGCGCGCGTCTTGATCCCATGCGCCTGAGGCGCCATCTGCAAGAATGTTTGTGACACTGTGTTTTCCCTTTTATTTCTTACCATTGGAGAGGAGAAGGCCAGCATATTGCCTTCAGAGGTTTTTTTGGGACTGGACAAATAATGCATACGCTTTTGTTTGATGATGATCTGTGACTGCTTAATATAGTCCAATACCTTCTGCAGCTCAGTCCTGCTGTCGTTCCAATCTGTAAACAGCTGCTCAGGAGTCTTTTACTTGCATGCATTGATGAACGCTTCTAAACACATGCACAACACGGAAAGGAGGGCATACTAGCCCGGCAATTTTTCACAATCAAGTGTTTACATACGCAGGAATGTGCAGGGCCTGGCAGGCGTTTACTTTTGCATCTTACTTGTCGCCGTGTTGCCACCATATGCATTGGAACCAACTGTGCCAGTGCTGATCTTCTTCACTTGCTCAAAAGCCAAACTTGAAGACTGATAGGTATTATGTCGAGAAGTAGCAACCATGCATGTCATGCATCGAGGCCATGGGCTGCTCCTCTTTTCAAATTATCTGGTTTTTCCTTATCTACAGGAACAAGCACACGCCCTACCCAAAGACCTACATCTAGTTAGCTATAGCAGCAGCCTCTGGTGTGGCATCTGCCTCCATGGCCTCCACTTGTTCGCCTGCAGCAGCGCTTTTTTAGCGTGGCGCGCAGCTTTTCTATGTCCAATTACATTATCATGCTGCGAAGGCCTCAGCAATCTCCATAGCAGCATTCGGCTGATACTGCACGGCTGCTCCGCCGCCTGATGCCTTGACGCGCATGGCACTTCATTGCAGTAGTGCTGCTGGGTCCTTCTGTGCTCCTTCTATGCTCCACCACGTTTGCACAGATCTGCCACCAGTGGCCTGGCAATCACGCGGCAGCAGCCTCTAGGGCGGCGTCTGCCGCCATGGCCTCCACTTGTGGCTAAACCTTTGCCGCAACACTTGCCGAGCTCTGTGCGCAGCTTCTCTTCTCTCTTCTCTTCTCAGCCTCTCTTGCAAGCTGCATGTTCGAGGTGCAATCGATTGGTCATGCGGCGGCGGCGTCAGGAATCTCCATGGGAGCATTTGACTGCTCCTGCACCGCAGACGCGCCGGCGGCCGATGTCTTGCCGAGCGCAGTGCGCAGCTTCTCGGCGAGCTGGGCCGCCTCGGGCCGTGCAACCATGTGGTTGACGGACGCCCGGCCGCGCCAGCAGCTGATGGCCAGCGGCGCGTGCGCTGCCAGGGCGCCCTCCGCCACGCCGTCCGCCGCGCTGAAGCCCAGAGCCGCCGCCTCCTCGTTCCTGCAGTAGGCGTGTGTATTCAGGGACGAAATGACAAAGAAAACAATGTTTGTGGGTTTATGCGCGGCATGTTGCTCAAGCCACCAACAACGGCGCACCATGAGCGTTTGAGCCTGCTGCCTCCTCACTCCTGCAATGGGTGATGTATTTGTTCTCTTGTGGTTTTCAAGAGCCGCTGCCACATCGACGAGCGTGCAGCAGCAGCACCCAAATCATACAATGCCAGCAGTGGTGACTTCAACACAACACACCACGTGCATTTTTGCTCTGCAGCAAAAGAGAGGAGACTTGGCTCTCTTGCTCCAGACTCAAACGCCCAAGATGTGTCATGTCAACACCTTATTTTTGCACGTCCATACTTTCCTTATTGCTTCCAACGCTTCGCTGTCCTAGCGGCTCAGGGGTGAAGTGGCAGGGCAAAAGGTGCTATTCTGTAAGTCATTTCCAATTGTACTGCCGGAAAGGAAGCCCCCACCTGAGCGTGCACACGCAGCAGCCGCCGACGATGACCTCCAGCTGGCGCAGCGTCTCCGGGTCGCTCCACGGCACGCGTTCCCTTTTCTCCTCCGCTGGGCCCTGTGCCAAAATTAGAACCGATCATGAGATTTCATCAAAGTTATTTGTGATTTGTTTTCAATGCTTTGCAATGGGGGACGGCGCATTGCCCATGAAGGCACAACTTTCAGCAGCTCAGCTGTGCAGGTGGGGGCAACACGATGTGCAAAAGAGTCACAAGGACTTGGTGAAGACAGAATGTTGTTACAGTGAGGGCACACCTCCATCTTGGCCTTCTTGGCGGGTGGCTGAGCGCCGTCGGCTGCTTCGCCATCAGCGGCTCCTGCCTTGCCCTCTTCTGCTGTGCTGCCGTTCTGAGCTGCAGCCGGTGTCGTCTGCATATACACCCGGCAATGAACTGTCTTGCCCCATCTGCTTCAAAACCAAGTTTATTGGCATTCTTGAGCTTGGAGGAACTTCGCACAGGCAGTGATGTCTCCTTTGCAGGGTCTTCAAGACCAGACTCAAGAACCTGAAATCCCCTGAATGCATAGCATGTAAAAGGGTTGGCAAGACAAACGAAGCAGACTGAAAAGAGGCCAAAGGCATGGAGAGCGCACCAGGGTTTCCATGGGCAGGCGCATGTTCTGGGGCAGGGCGATGGAATTCTCAGTCAGCAGCCGCAGCAGCTCGGGGGCAGTCACGAACACTAACTGCTTAGTCATTGCCGGCAGCAGCAGCGGCAGCCCCTCCTGCGCGACGCGGTACAGGCACGACGTGCGCGCATCCTGCCAGGTCAAAAGAGGCAAATCAGTCGTACATTCCAGGTCAATTAGTCATTTGCCCAGGCCGATTAGTCAGTTGCCCGGAAGATGAAAACATCGATACAAGTTTACGTTGCAAACTTTTTGGCAGCAACCTTCCGGAACCTCACTGGCGTAAGGTTTCTACTGACATGCAAGCAAGGATAGAAGGTCAAATGTCTTGGTACCTGTGGAAAAGTTGCATTTCATGGGTTGCGCGGTCTTACCTTGGCATCTTGGCGCTCAAAGAGCTTCAGGCCAGTTGATGTGATCTTGAGCTGCTCGTTCTCGTCCAACAGCAGCAGGTCCCTGATGCCTGCGCAGCACCATGCATGAGCCAGTCTGCTTCTGAAATTTGTCAGAAATCACAAGCCATGCCTTGAGGAAATGTTATGAGAGCAACATGAGGATGGTATCAAATCTTTAAGTCTGATCACGCATCCTCCCCTGCTCCGGGGGCACAGCTCCCCAGATTCTAGTGCATCAACAATTAACAATCAGATCTGACCCTAGTAAGTTTGAGGCACAAGGAGGAAGAAAGTGCATGCACGCAGATCGGATTCAAAGGCACCCACCCTCGCTGACATAGGACAGCCGCTTGGGCTTGCGCTCGTCCGACTGTGAGCGGGAGATCAGCTGCTCCTCCAGCTTCAGGCCGGGCGCAAGCCCGTAGAAGTCCCTTATCGAGGACAGCTGCTCTGAGTCCGTAAACGGGACTATCGGGTCCACCCCCCGCCACCGCCCGCCTGTAGACCGGCCGCGCGAGCCGCCCCCGCGAATCGACCCCCATTCTGGTTTCTTATGTGGCTCCTCTGGTGCCTGAACATGCAAACAGTATCCTTAGCTTCTGTAAACCGGCACACTCTAAAGAGCAATTATAAGTCCCTTTAGGACAGAGCCAGCCCTGTCCTCGCAATCAGACTTCTGCCGGCACTCTCCATCAGCATGAATGGGCTTTACACTATCATTCACGCCTTGTGCACTTCTGAAGAGCTGTCTGGCATCCCTCTGAAAACACCAGGCTTGGTTTTGCTTCCCTTCCTGCCGTCAGGGGTCTGCATCTCAGACGATCCATCGGTCTCAATGGAAAACCCAGCATGCTGAGCACTTACGGAGGACCCATACAAAGAAACCGGGTCAATCTTCCCATATACACAGCCTGAGCTGGAGAAAGTCATCCTGGGCAGCTGTACTACCTGCGGCTGTTCTGGCTGTGGTGCAGCCTCTGCAGTCGGCACTGTTATCTGGACGCTCCCCTGGGCTTCTGAGAGGTCCTCTCCTGCTTCCTCCTCTCCAACCCCTGCCTCTGCCTGTTGAGGAGGTGCGGCTGCAGCGGCCCTCTTCTCTTCCTCTTCAATTTTCTCTCCGTCTGACAGCACCTGGAACACTCCCTCCACTGCAGCCGCCGCCTCGCTGGCAGACTCTGTCGCTGCAGGGATGTCCTGTTCCCAGCATGCCATTACTTTAAATTCTCTGATCACTGCTTTATTAAATTATATGAAAACAAATCACATTGCCCGAGCGGAGAGGCAATCTTGCATGCCCGATCATGGATAAGCCTGGCGTGTTCGTCATGACAAATGCATTTCAAAGATGGCGCGACAAGAAATATGCAACAAGAATAAGCTCTATGGCTCGATTGACCCTACCATGAAATGAAGATACCTGTAGACTCCCATCTGCGAAATTGGCAAAGAAGCCAAGATGATGGGCCTTACCTGGTCCTCTATCTCCTCGGCAAAGTTCTGGGTGTGGCCGGCCGCCTCGTAGGCCATATCAGTCACCTCCTCCATCGGAGTTTTCTCCCTCAGGGTTGAGTCAGCTCCCATCTGCTGCATGCCCTGGCCCGCCGGCGGCTGCGCGGCAGGCGCCGACCAGGCGGCGGCTTCTGCCGGCTTCTTGGCCCCGTTCTGAGCCGGTGCCTTTGCCTGCTTCGCCTCCTTCCTGCAGCAAAGCCAAATCAAGCTTGAAATTGGAAATGAACCACAACAAGATACATAATGAGCAGGCATCATTGTGCCTCATTGGCCCCATGTGCCCCTCTGCCCTCTAAGAGGTAAGCATTCAAAGACAACCGCACCGCTCCTTTCAGGCTTTTACTCATTTTCTGCAGACCTTCAGCAGACGTGCCCACAGTACAAAGGTGTCTGTAAAAGTGCATGTGGGGGCATAAATATCCTCAAGTATAGAGGGAGGTGTGCGCCAAAGAAGGGAGGAGGCACAGCAGGCGCGCACTTGGGGGCGGCAGTGAAGGCAGATGCTGGCAGCTCGGCCACCTTCTGCAGCACAGCCACGAAGAAGCCGCCAGTGTCGCCCTGGTGGGGCAGCAGGCGCATGCAGCGCTCCAGGTGCAGACTGCTCAAGTCGCCCTCCGCAAACATGCTCCTGCACAGCTTCGCGTGCGCCTGCGCGCATGTGACGGCACATGTCAGCGATGTTATCTTTGGCATGGCGGCCATGAGACCTTGGATGATGCTTCTTCTGACTTCGTGCAGTCCGCACAGGACACTGATTTGATTGACATAAAATGCCTTCACGTCCCACTTAAAAACCAGTCTCAATCAGCAATCATTGCCAAAAAAGGAGCAGATTGGAAGTATCCTTTCCAAGATGGAAATCTAGCGGTGAGCTGGACGCGATGCCAAACAGAATGGCCTTGCAGCTAACTAGCTGCCAGGCCAGTGTGCCTAGCACCGTGTCCAGGGCCCAATACGCCCACAACACTGACCTGGCGCCAAGGAAAATTCCCGCATTTTGCCTGCACAGAGGTTAAGGCATTGAATAGAGTGTTGATGAAGGAGAGGGCCTGCCTGCTTGGCCTCGGCGTCCTGCCAGGAGCCAAACATTTCGCCATTGCTCTTGACCAGCCACTTGCTGAGGCCGGGCACGCGCTGCAGCTGCGGCAGCTCCTGAGACACGTCCAGGAGCACCAGAGAGCTCTCACTCTTGCGCAGCAACTGCACCAACAGCACATTGAGTATCTTATGTGCTGACCCACACTCACCATGCACACGCCAGGCGCCAAGTCCTGCTCAGGCATAATGAAAGTCCTCATGAAACTCCATGAGGCCACGATGCAAGAGGGCACGCATCTCTGGACTCTGACATGCCAGCACTGCACTGCAAAAGGCACGATAATTCGCGGGAGGACGCATGAGAAAGCACAAGGCTATCACATGGAAGGCCCATGCAGGCACCACCCCTCCTCCCTTGACTTACTCAATCCACGCTGTGGATGAGAGCACCGACACCACTAGCAAGAGTTGCACCACGCACCGGGGACAACTGACCAATCTACAAACAATGACCAGCATGCTTCCAAGGGGCTTGCAATGCACAAATCTAGTGGATGCTGAACCCAAAATGCACAAATGTGGTGCTTGGGTGTGGCTGGCGCACCTCTGCCACCACAGCTTCATCCTCGACTGGGTTGAAGGTGCAGGTGGAGTAGACCATGCGGCCCCCAACCTTCAGCAGGTTTGCAGAGTGCAGCGCTATGCGCAGCTGCAACGGATGCAGGCCGTTGCCATTCTTCTCAGACCACCTGTAGTGCAGTGGCAACCGGCATTATGTGCATGCGAGTGCGATGATGTAGTCTGATCAAGGTCAACGGGATGCTGCAAAACGATGTTTGTACCCAACAGGAATGCAGGACAACACATACCACCCAAGCAGGAATGCGCGAGCAACGCCCAATTGCTAACAGAAGCGCCGTGAGTCATCCATTGGTAGGAGCCTACCTGCGCCATATGTCGGGTGCCTTGCGCAGTGTGCCGTCCCCAGAGCAGGGCACGTCGCACAGGATGCGGTCAAACTTGTACGCCTGCTTCTGCAAAGACACACATGCCCAGGATCAACATCATTTTCAGAGCACACAATGCGCAATGGACTGCTGAAGCGCTGCAGTCTACACCAGCCTCTGAAAGACACAATCCACCAGAGAGCAGAGAAGGCCCCTATACAGCACATACTCAGTGGCTCAAAATTTAGTGAGCATGCAGCACACTGGAAGCGGCCAGCAAACCTGCTGGAAGTCTCGCAGGATGGGCAGCTGGGTGGCATCGTGGTTGACCACCATCAGTGCCGGGCTGCACATGCGCTTGGTCTGGTGAGTCAGCAGGTTGCAGCGCTGCGCATCAGCGTCATTCGCGATGACTATCCCTGCCGCACACACAAAGGAGATATATTGAGCACAGTGTAAACCCATATATATCCAAGTTCAAGTTGAGGAGATAGATTTGCGGGACCTGTCTGGTCAACACAGCCTTCAAGCTTTCGGCAAGATTCCTTCTCAAGAATGAATATTCATATGTATATGGGTGACCCAGAATTGAAAGAGACAAGTCACCTGATGGCATGCCCGCTCCTTGGTGCAACATCTCCAGGATCTGAGCAGTCTTTGAGCCGGGTGCTGCGCATGTGTCCAGAACCTGGTAAAGACAAATGCATCATCAAAATTTGCATTGCCACACAGGCTGACCCAAATTATATTACTTTGCACATAACACTCAAGCACTGGTATAATGTCAATGGCATGGCAGCACCATCATGCATGTGTGTCCGTTGCATGACTAGCAATGAGAAGTCATGACAGAATTGGGTCAGTTTGGAGGAACCCCAGGTCGGTCACATGCTCTCATCACCAATAATGCAATGAAGACGCATGAAGATGGTGCTTTTCCACAGAGAACATGATGTGAGCAGTGACTCACCCTATGGTGCGCCTGCACGTCCAGCAGTAGCGGGGGGATCATGGAGACGGCCTCCTGGCGCGTGATGGCACCGGCATCGTTCTCGCGGATGATCAGCTCGTGGACCTGCATTGTCAGACCAGAAAATTCTATTTCAATCAGCATCACATGCTTGTTCCAGCACGCAGGGCTAGGTGCCTTGCAGCAGCCTCTCGATACTTTCCCTCGAGCCTTCCCCGTCTTGGCATTCTCCACACCAATTGCATGTCAATCCAATAGATCCAGGCCATCCTTGATGCAATCAACCCGTTTCGTTCTGCACATATCCAGTCACCTATGTCTACGGTACAAGACCAGTCTCAGACAGCCACTGCCAAGCCATGCTATTGCAGTCTTCTGCATCCTGTGTTCATCACATCCCACACAAAATTTGGGCCCCTCTGAATCCCAGGGTCCAAGATGTCCAGACGAGGATGAATATCAGGCCGTCTGTGGCCAAAGGTTTTTGACAAGATGATTTTGGAGGTCTGCAGACCTGTTTGAGGATGGGCAGCTTGCGCAGTTGTGCGCGGCTGAAGGCCATGTGCCAGCCCAGCGCGTCCGGGTACCACGGCAGCGGCCGCGGCGCCTCCAACGGCTCCCCATCAACCTAAGGATAACATTGCGAAGGTGTCAGGATAACAAGGGGTACTGAACATAATAGATCAGTTTTACAGGCCCCCGATGATGCTCTACAAAGGTTGCACGGAGATCTGCTTGTGGTCTTGCCGAGAGCTCAGCAACGGGATGGAGGCATCCAGGCACAGAAATGATAGATTCCAGCCAAGGGGCTCCCCATCAGTTGAGAATGAAATTGAAGCGAAGGTGTCATGAAGCACCAAATGATTGCATCACTTCAGGGCGCAGTCCTGTGCATGGGACACCTACCGAACACATTAAATAGCCAAACAGCCCACTCCCTAGCCACCTTATGATTGCTCACAACCGGATAATTCGCATGCACATAAGTCTTGGCAAGTGCTGTGTGTCAGCACAGACTGGACGAAGGAAAGCTGGCGAATGCCTGGGGCAACGCTGAAGTTCCCCCACAAGAGAGCGCAACCTTTTTGTGCTTGCAAGAGATGGACAGCAACGTCCTGTTGTATGATGCGGAGTTGTCTTGTGTTTGCCGCCCTAGTACCTTAAATTATGTGATGAAAAGGAGCGCGCACCTCCATGTTCTCGTTGAACTGGCTGAAGAAGTCCTGCTGCAGGCGGTCGCGCAGGTCGGCTGCAAAGCGGCCGCGGCCGTTGATGCGGAAAGTTGTCGGCAGCGGCTTGCGCAGCGTCGCCATGAACGCATCCCACTCCCCCTCAGGCACAATGCCCTGCGATCAAAGCCTTACCTCAAAAAGTGGCTGTTTCGCAGTATGCATGGCCAGCAATGGCTCATGCTGGCAGCACTGATGGTTCCATTGCATTCATTGGCACTGTTTGCCGTCTTTATGACCTTTGAGGGATACGGGGGCATATTTATGGGCTGCAGGCAGTGGTGCCAGACATAGACCACCAACAATGCGCGCTGGATTAATATGCAGTCCAGGGAAGGCACAGTTATATTCCTGGGAGGGAAATAGCCACTCCATGCATCACTGCCCCTTGCCTGCAGCTTGTAGTACTCCTCAAAGTCTGCATTCTCCAGGTTGGGGGTAGCCCACTGATCGCCGTCTCGCCTGCGCTGCTCTGTCCAGTTGTTGCCCCGCTGCTGCCTGAAGTCGCGCTTCATCACGCGCTGGCCCTGTGCAGTCCATGCATATGGGAATTACTATAGTGTTACTATTAATCCTATACGCTATCAAGCAGCAGCCTCCAAATCTAGATGATAATCTATGACCGCATTGGCGGATTTGGGATTGTATGATTCTTTTCAAACCAACAGATCAATGAAGCAAACGATGATTTTGCGCAAGGTGTGCTGGAAAGGCACGAATAGACAGTCTATAGCCGACCCAGTACTAGATTTGGCTTAGCAGATTGGGTGCGTGAAAGAAGGGCTGCAAACTCCACTAAATAGGTATTATCAAAACATGCATTCTTGTCGAAAAATTGTGATAGGAGCCACACCCCGCCTCTCCCTCTTTTCCCCATCGCGATAAGTATTGCTGTCCCTTATCGAAGCGTGAAGACCAACAACTAACACCAGATCGAATAAGATAGGCCGTGTTACGAACACATTTCTTAAACGCAGATCCACAATCCCCAATCGAGCAGAAATTCGACATGAAGCTCTTTTCAGCCTGCAATCCTATTTTTGGGGAGGTTGCAACCCTTTGGAAGAGGGTTGAGATTTATCGACACAACAGGTTCGAATCCAGCAAAAAGCAGCTGTTGAACAGTCAAATGTTGTCCTCCCACAGTCATACATGATGGAGGGCAAAGTCAAGGCCTCCAAGGCCTCGAAGGTCTTGCAGCCTTCCACCTCCCAGAATGTCCCTGGGAAAAGCATCGAGGAGGTCTATCAGAAGAAGTCACAGTTAGAGCACATCCTGCTGCGTCCAGACACATACATTGGCAGCACTGAAGCCCAGCAGCAGAAGCTGTGGGTCCACGATGGCGAGCAGCTAGCGCTGAAGGAGATTGAATTCGTGCCAGGACTGTACAAGATATTCGATGAGATCCTTGTCAATGCAGCTGACAACAAAGTCCGTGATCCGAAAATGGATGCTCTCCGCGTTGACATTGATCCGGTATGTGTAGCATCTCTGCGAGGTTCTCATATCTGCATTGGAAGTTCTCGTTGTCCGTCCTCAAAGCTGCCATGGACCATTTCTCCACTTTGACAGTAAGATATCTGCTATACATTACAGGCCGAAAACACCATCCGCGTCTGGAACAATGGGGACGGAGTACCAGTGGAGGTGCACAAGGAAGAAAAGGTGTACGTACCCGAGCTCATCTTCGGTCACTTGCTGACCAGCTCCAACTACGATGACGACGAGAAGAAGGTCTGACAGTCTCAGATCCCAGCTGCAACTCTTTCGATTCGTTGGCATTTTATCACTTTGTAGGGATTGACACATTCCATGAGCAATTGAAGAATGGATACTTGCATCGCTGGCATCAACTTTGCTTGTCTTCTCTGCAGGTGACTGGTGGGCGCAACGGCTATGGAGCCAAGCTGGCCAACATCTTCTCCACAGAGTTCGTCATCGAGACCTGTGATGGCAAGAGGCAGCGGCAATACCGCCAGGTGTGCATTTCTTGCTGGTCCTGGCATGCTCAGCATCTCACAACCGAGGCCATTTGTGTGTGTTGATGTGCAGACACATGCATGCAGGTGTTCCGGGACAACATGGGAGTGAAGCAGGAGCCAGTGATCAAGGCATGCAAGGCATCTGACAACTGGACCTGCGTCACCTTCAAGCCGGACCTTGCAAAGTTTGGCATGAGTGTCCTGGAGGAGCAGACTGTCTCCCTCATGCGCAAGCGAGTCTATGACCTGGCTGGCGTCCTTGGCAAGGGTGTCAAGGTGCTGTTCATCCCTGCTCTGCCCTTTTGTCTACTTGAAAGGCCCATGCAATGTTTGCATCCCTGCCTTTCCTACCATGTGCTCTCATGTTTAGTCCGCCCGATCTAGAGAAGTGCAAGCGGAAAGCTGTCCCCCACCTATTGTGGCCTGCTTAATTGCAAATCGAGTTGCAAAAACAGAGGCTGGGCAGCTCGAAACAACAGCACAGTCACAGATAAAGCAAGTGTCCTACGTGCAGACCACTCGAGCAGGTGAATCTGGCACCTTAGGGTACAGTGGATTACAGCCTGGGATGATGACAGTTCTGCTCGCGTTGGCATTACTGTACTTGCTGACCTGGGCTGCACAGAGTAATTGTTTGCATGCATGATGGCAGTCAGCTCCATTTTGACAATGGTTGGCTTTCCTGTGTGAGCAGGTGTACCTGAATGGCAAGCTGCTGCCCATCAAGTCCTTCCAGGACTATGTGGGGCTCTACTTGAAGGACAAGGACACGGCGCGGGTCTATGAGAAGGTCAATGACCGCTGGGAGATCTGCATCTGCGCCAGTGAGGGCCAGTTCCAGCAGGCAAGCAGCTTTGCCCTCCATACTTTCATACCATCATATTCCACACAATTCTCAGCGCACATGAGACACTTCATTGGTGGCATTAATACAATGTGCGGCTGGCTGACACACATGCAATTGTATGCAGGTCAGCTTTGTCAACTCCATCTGCACAGTCAAGGGCGGCACGCATGTGAACCATGTCGTGGACCAGATCACCAAGTAAGCATCCCCGAGCGTCAGATGAGTGTGAACAGCTGCTTACTTTTGACCCAGGTCTCTGCGTGTGCGAGCTGCAGGCATGCATGTCGGCGCCTTTATCGCCTGAGAGGATGTCACAGTCTGTTTTCAAGATCACCAGCTGTGTGTGTGGGACCGAACAGTGATACAAATCTGCACTTGCAGGGCCATCTGCGACAAGATGAACAAGGGCAAAAAAGCCAATGTGAAGCCCTTCATGGTCAAGAACTACCTGTCGGTCTTCATCAATTGCATGATCGAGAACCCCGCCTTTGACTCCCAGGTGAACTTTTTTCTACACGACACAACAATGCTTGGTGTGAACAACTTTGCCTTCCTCTGCAGAAACGAGAAGCATGGACGCATACATGCATCAACAGTAGCTTCGATCAACATGAGCCTTCATGATTCTGCGGGCATAAGGTGTATGGAGGCATGCATGCATGCATCGACATCAGTCCTGAGCAACACGTGCCTTCATGTTTCTGCGGACATGAGGTGCATGCATGAATCAACGCATGCATGCATCATATTGTCTGAGCCAAGCTCTGCATGCGCTGCAGACCAAGGAGACACTCACCCTGAGGGCGTCCAGCTTCGGCTCCAAGTGCGATGTGAGCGACGCGAAGTTTCTGAAGAAGCTGGAGGCGTGCGGCATCACAGACCTGGTCAACGCCTTTGCCACCTTCAAGAACGAGAAGGAGCTCAAGAAGACCGATGGCGCCAAGCGCTCCCGCATCACTGGTGAGACTTGCCACCATTCAGAGACTCATGAGTTTCAGCTTTGAATGTGCTTCTCTTTGCCTGCTTTTCAAATTTTCGGCCTTCCAGGGTGTTCACAGCTGTTTTGGTGCGGAGATGATGATAAGGTGAGGAAGTACATACTGCTCTAAACCTCCTGCCCATTACAGCCTTCTCTCCTGCCCGTTCTTAAAGGTTCCTTCATGTTTCAACAGTGCTTCGTTCATCATTACTTGCCAGGCCACAATGTTGCATTGAATTTGCTTTCTGAAGTTCTGAAATGCATCTAAAATCTTGCTCATTTTGACATGCAGGCCTGACAAAGCTGGATGATGCCAATGACGCGGGCGGGCGCAACTCCGAGCAGTGCACCCTGATCCTGACTGAGGGTGACTCAGCCAAATCCCTGGTCATCGCCGGCATGAGCGTTGCTGGCCGCGACCAATTCGGCGTCTTCCCTCTCAGGTGCATTCCCCATTCTGTATCCTCAGCACCGCATGCAGACTCGACACCTTGGACAATGGAACGAGAGGCATGCATGGTCATACATTGGTACAGCCTCAAGTCATTGTGCCACCCTGTTGAGTGAGAGGCATGCAGACTTAGACGACTGTATGCCCTCAAGTCTGTGTGCCACCGAGAGTCATAGACTCAGTAAACTGTGAAGAGGTCCCCAGTTCCATTAGGTGAAACGAAAGGCAGAAGTAAGAAGCAGAGGCTGTCTTGTTTAGAAGAAAGGGAAAGGCTCTGCTAGAGATAGTGGCCAAGAATCCTCAGACTAAGAGCTTCCCTTCTAGATAAGATCCGGCTTCCTTAGTAATGAAGAATGCAGAGTCACACGACTGCGTGGTGTACTGTGGATGTATGCTTCGATGAATTTGGAAGTCATCTGGTGATGAGGTGTGCCTTCTTCTGCAGGGGCAAGTTGCTGAATGTGCGCGACGCTGCTGTGACCCAGATCAATGGCAACGCTGAGATCAACGCCATCAAGCAGATCCTGGGCCTGCAGCACGGCAAGGTGGGATTATGTCATCAATGCTCCACCCCTCCTTGTCGTGAAGTATTGCCAGAGCTATTTTGCACTCTTGCTGCTCCCGCTCGCATGTCTGAGAAGCACTGTTACTTCTTCAATCATCAGCTCCTATGGTAATTTAAGGAAGACATGCCAGGATAGGAATCTGATCAGGCATGAACATGGATGCAGAAGGGCGTTCCATGTTGTGCACATGTCACCTGATTGCTTCAGACAATGCCAGCGCTTCTTTGAGGAAGATAGGCTTCCTACTGCACTCCAGTAAGTACGGCATGGAGCACCCCATCACGCAGAAGGGCATCGGTGCTGTGCATGTTGTTTTTGTCTTGACAGAACTCTCTTTTTTGTCCTGCTGCAGAGCTACGATAGCACGAAGCAGCTGCGCTACGGGCACCTGATGATCATGACGGATCAGGACCATGACGGCTCCCACATCAAGGGCCTCATCATGAACTTCCTGCACCACTTCTACCCCTCCCTCCTCAAAGTCAAGGGCTTCCTGCTCGAATTCATCACCCCCATCGTAAAGGTGAGCAGGGGATTCTAAAGATTTAAGTAAATTAACAAGCCTTTACAATCTACGAGGATAAGGTTTGTTGCAGATGAATGCAATAACGGGTTCTAAAACCCCTGGTTTGCTGGTGAGAGATAGAGACACAAATGAAATACCACTGCATGCCAAGAAAGCTGATTAGAAGAGCTCCAGGCACTGCAGCTGCAGATGTCCTTGAACCTTTTGAGTTGCATGTCATTTGGTGCTGCACAGGCAGCATCATTCTGGACACTGACTAGACTGCCACATTACCCGTTTTGTATCATGCTAATCTGTCTTACATGCACACCATCAATCCGTGGCATTCAATTTGGTGCTGCACAGGCAGAACATTATTAATGTTGACGAGACTGCCACATCCTTATTCATGTACCATGCAAATCTGCCTCACATGCATAACATGCTCAATGCATTGCAAGTAGGAGCAGATCAACACTTGACTCGCATGCTATCAACATGCACGCTGATGGCCACTCTATGTTGTAATAAATGCCAGGTGAGCAAGGGCAAACAGAAGCTGTCCTTCTTCACGATGCCAGAGTACGAGGCCTGGAAGAAGAGCGCCTCCCCCGGCTGGACCATCAAGTATTACAAGGGGCTGGGTACCTCCGACAAGAAGGAGGCGCAGGAGTATTTTGCCGGCATCGACCAGCACCGCAAGAGCTTCGTCTACACCGGTGACTGTCCAGACTAACAGTTGCCCCTAGTCAGTATTTAAGTGAATGTCACTTGCCCTAGAACTCAGAAAAAGGCTCCGTCTCCTGTGGAAGCAACACAATCAGGGACGCAAGGGCATTTTCAGTTTGAGTACCATAACCAGTTGACGCAGTGCCTGCATTCAAGTGAACGGATTATCATGATATATGTTATTGCAGCCATCATGGAAAGGCTGGGCCACTCACAGTCTTTCTGTTCCCCTGAGTGTGCAGCATGCATTGCATTTGTTTCTGAAATGTGAGTTGGTCAAGTCAAGTGCATGCATGGCAGGGGAGGAGGATGACCAGGCCATAGAGCTGGCATTCTCCAAGAAGAAAATTGAGGAGCGCAAGCAGTGGCTGGCCGGCTTTGAGCCTGGCACCTACCTGGACCAGAGCGTGGACGAGATCTCCTACAGCGACTTTGTCAACAAGGTGCGCTGTAAACTCGTATCATTCTTAGTCTCCATGCTGGGATATCCTGGGGATTCAACTTGCCCCTGTACCTCCCCAATTTCTTGCAAAAAGCACCCTTGGTTTTGGTTGGAAAATGCATGCAGCAAGGGGATCTGTATGCATGTAATATGCGTGCTACCCCAGCTGCTTGATGAATGGCAAACATCATGGTCAAGCGGTGCTTTTCTCTGCTGGTCTTGTTTTCACATTACTACTCGATGAGGCCAGAGCAGGTTAAAAAGGACACAATAAAGGAAGCAGGCTCATGTATCCTGCATTATCTGGACAACCCTGAAATGTAATCATTCGGGCAGGAGCTCATGACCTGACCTGCTTAAAGGTTGCAAGCAGAAGGAAGACCTGTTGCACACTGTCTCCGTCATACAGCGGAAGCAGACATTATACTGAGCTAGACATTGCCTATCTCTGCTCCTCTTACATTCACATGATGACCCTGACTCTGATCTCATGCAGGAGCTGATCCTGTTCTCGCGCGATGACCCAACTGCAGGGTGCATGCTGTCGGAAGACCAGTCGACCTGTGACATACAAAATGCTTAGTCATGCGTTGCCCATTTTGGCTCCTCTATATTCGCATGCTGACCCTCAGCATAATAATGCAGGAGGTGATCCTGTTCTCGCGCGCTGACCTGGCTGCAGGGTGCATGCTGTCGGAAGACCAGTCGACCTGTGAAACACAAGATGCTTAGTCAGGCGTTGCCCATTTTGGCTCCTCTATATTCGCATGCTGACCCTGAGCCTGATCGATGCAGGAGCTGATCCTGTTCTCGCGCGCTGACCTGGAGCGCTCCATCCCCAACATGGTGGACGGCCTCAAGCCCGGCCAGCGCAAGATCCTCTTCTGCTGCTTCAAGCGCAACATCCGCAGGGACGTCAAGGTCGGTGATCAGTACTCCTTCTTCTCTCAAACCCTCGCATATGCACTGCTGTGAGTGCAATCACATGTCCCTGCCAGATACCTGTCTATGATCTTCAGGCTGTCCCCTGTACAACTTCTGAGTAAGCAAGTGTGTGACTATTTGGATCGTTGCCCATGCACCCAGCCGCAATTTTTTCCATTTCCAGACTGCTAGCATATCTGGGTGACCTGCGAGGGTGTAAAGCAGTTCTGTCATGCAAAAGAGAGGACCAGAGGTCGTCTGTGTTCCAGGGTACATTAGTATCATTCTGTGGTCTCAGACCCTCAATGACAGATCTCGTTGTCTCAAAGTGGCCCACAGGGATCATGTCTGCAGCTTGCAATGCATTACCAGTTTCAGGACCGTGACTGTCATTGTCATGCGCATGTGGTGCTGGCCCCGCGCACTTAGCTTGGCTTGGCATTTCATCCCTGTAATTTCTGTCACCTGAAGAGTGGACCAGGTCATCTGCGCACCAGGTTGCAGCCATAAACTGAATCACTGCGAGGGGTGCAGTACCAGTGATGGCACTTTGGGTAGTACTTCTCTGTTCCGGGTTACAAACATATCATGGATTTCTGTGAGGGGTGCAAGACTTTACGTCGTGCAGGTGAGAGGCTCCAGGAATGATGGCTGCTGGGAAGGACTCTACCATGTACCAGGATGCAGCCATATCACAAAGACCAGTGAGGGGTGCAAGGCAGTGATGGCTGCTGGAAAGGACTCCTGCAATCCAGGAAACGGCCTTGTGATACATATCCGTGCTCGTTGCAAGACAATGATGTTCTGTGGGTGCCTGCTTAGGTGGCGCAGCTGTCGGGCTTTGTGTCGGCGGACACGGCGTACCACCACGGGGAGGCGAGCCTGCAGAGCACCATCATCGGCCTCGCGCACAACTTCATCGGCAGCAACAACGTCAACCTGCTGGTGCCCCAGGGTGAGCGCCGCATACTCAATCTTTTTCATGTTGCATGCGTAATCCAGCGGTCCCTGAGCTCTAGGTGGTCACAATTTTTCTGACTTTTGACAGACGAGCGATGGGCAGAAGGTTATGCATAGCAGGGATGCCATGAAAAGAGGCATGGCTCGGGCATAGGGATTGCTACCCATATCTAACCAAACAGACCATCAATAATGTGGTTCAAAGACATCTATGCCTCACCATGCACAAACACAGGAGCACCAAGCACATCAGGGTTGGCATCAATCAGAGGAACAGATGCATCATCTGCTTCTTCATTCAACAGCCCTCCCACCAAGGCCTGTTCACTGTGGCTTGCAATGCTGGTGTGCGCATGAGCCTGGCCAATTCGGGCACGAGCCTGCATGCATGCATGGAGTGCACGCATGCATGGATTGCCCATTCATCTGAACCATAATGTCTGCAGCGCTCATTACACCAAGAGGGGACCAGTCTTTGTGGCTGTGTGTGCGCCAAGGCCAACTTCGTCATGAGGCCGCAGGACGGCAAGAAACACATGCCCCACCGTTTGGAGAATGCCGCTCTAGCTGCGCTCAGTGGCTTACTGAGAGTGTGCGCCTGCGGCAGGGCAATTCGGGACGCGGCTGCAGGGCGGCAAGGATGCGGCAGGCGCTCGGTACATCATGACGCGGCTGGACCCCATCGCGCGCGTCGTCTTCCACGAGCACGACGACAAGCTGCTGGACTACCTCAAGGAGGAGGGGCAGTCCATCGAGCCCCACTGGTGCGCCTTCCCCTATTTTTCTCCTTTTCAATTTTCGTCTGTTGCACAGTGTTTTAGTTTGCAATGTTTTGGACGCATTTGACCTCAAGGAGGAGGGGCAGTCCATCAAGCCCCACTGGTGCGCCCTCGCATGCATTTTGCATTTTGCAATCTATTCTTCATAAACAAGATATTTTTATGCCAAACGGCGTTTGGACCCAATGGAGGAGGGCCAGAGCATCGAGCTGAACTGGTGCGCGTTCCTATGACAAAATGCATTATGCTGTATTACCTCGTGTTTTAAGGCATAAGGAGGTGTTTTGACCCCGAGGAGGAGGACAGGTCAAATTTTCACTATCTCATAGTACCTATTCACCTGGCTCGGTGCGTTGCAGCAGCTTCACAAGACACCATCTCAGCCTTGCCTGCCTCTCACTCTCAGCTCTGAACTCTGATCATGCAACTCCATTACCATGAAATCTCCATTTGATGGGCAGATTGTTTTGATCCGAAAATTCCCATGCTGCCCGCAGGTACCTGCCCATTCTGCCCATGGTGCTGGTGAACGGTGCGGAGGGCATCGGCACTGGCTGGAGCACCTACATCCCCAACTACAACCCCCGGGACATCGTGGCCAACCTGCGGCGGCTGCTGGCCGGCGAGGAGGTGTTGGCCATGCAGCCCTGGTACAACGGCTTCAAGGGTACCATCCAGGAGATCCCCTCCAAGACCGCCGGGAAGTCCTACAACGTCCACGGCACCGTTGCGCAGGTGCGGGCACAGTGCATCCTTGCAATGCGTTGATCTGCGCGTGATTTCGGTGCAACACCCCACATGACGCGCGTGTCTTGGTATCATGGACTGAATATCTGCCACATGTCCTGCGACGTACACGGCACCGCCGCGCAGGTGCGGGCACAGTGCATCCTTGCAATGCGTTGATCTGCGCATGCTTTCGGTGCAACACCCCACATGATGCGCGTGTCTTGGCTTCATGGACTGAATATCTGCCACATGTCATGCGACGTACATGGCACCGTCGCACAGGGGCAGATAATTCTCAGCTTCTCAGGGAAAGTCTTCACGCAGCAAGTACTGACGTGTCCTGATATGAAGGAGGCTGCAGCATCCATCATGATGCACTCGTTTGCTATGATGTAACGTTTCAGCTTCCATTTTGAACACACAGCCATTTCCCTGCTGCAGGTGGACGAGAGTACGCTGGAGATCACAGAGCTGCCGGTGCGCAAGTGGACGCAGGACTACAAGGAGTTCCTGGAGGGCCTGATCAAGCCCGAGGAGAAGACAGGGCCCCCCATCCTGTCCGATTACAGGGAGCACCACAGCGATGCTGACGTGCACTTCACGCTGCAGCTGCTGCCGGGGCAGATGGATGCCTGCCTCGCCGCTGGGCTGCACGCCAAGTTCAAGCTCACCAACAAGATGTCCTGCGGTGCGTGGCTGTGGCCAGACCTCCCATTATTCTCAGAGATAAAAGAGACACAGCTTCCTTTCCCCTCGCACAATAATGGAGCATGGCAACCCCCACATGCATGCTCAGGGGGACCATCAAGCACCCTTCATCCATGCATCTCATTTCTAAGCTGCACAGAGCCACCCATCTGTCTCTCATGACCAGGGGTGCAATCAGGCAGAGCAGCACGGCCTTCAATGGGCTCAAACCGGCTTGCAATGGGAACAAACCTCTTCCAGGACACGTGTGGTCATTGACAGCAATGTTACGGTGCGCAGGCAACATGGTGCTCTTTGACCAGCGCGGCGTGATTAAGCGCTACGAGACGGCGGAGGACATCCTGAAGGAATTCTACGAGCTGCGCATTGACTACTACGGCAAGCGCCGCCTCTGCCTGATCAGGGTGCGCATGCATGCACTGCATGCATGACAAATCGCTGACATGGCATGCTGCCTACAACAGACCTGGCCGTTGCTCTTGCTGTCATTACCGCAGCCGCATAAACCAGTGTGTTGCTCTCCAAGGGATGAATAATCAGTCTCAGAAGCAGGCAGAAGAGAAATTCTGACACCTGCAGCTCCTCACAGCAGCTGGGCTCCCAGTGAAGCTTGTGGCACAATGGAACTGGGAGATTGCTGGGGAAACCTTTTTGGGAAAGTATATGGGCTCTGAAGCATGCATGCATGTTGTGGTGGCTGCTGGTGGCTGCTGGTGGCTGTCGGGAAATCCCAAACCAAAGAATTCCTACATGTGCAGAGCCTCACAGCAGCTGAGCTTCGGTCGAAGCTCACAATGCTGTGGGGACTATTCCAATGCCGGTGAAAGCAATGCCTGGATTCTGAAAGCATGCGGGTATGCTGTCTTGGATGCAGGAGGCGGAGTTCCAGATGAGGATTCTGGCGAATGAGACGCGTTTCATCCTGGCAGTGGTGTCGGGAGAGCTGGTGGTCAGCAACCGCAAGAAGGCTGACATTGTGGCTGACCTGGAGCGGGCAGGCTACGACAAGATGCCCCCCAAGAAGAAGGTGCGCTGCCTCTATTGCCGACACGCAAAGCACGAGAAAGGCCAGCGTCATGTCTCAGAATCTTCGTAATGCTGCTGTTGACAATGACTTGCCAAGCAGCGCGACTTCCTTTGCTGTATCACGCAGTTACAAACCTCCAGGTTCCTGCTTCCTTATGCATCCTCAGAGAGGTGTCATTAAACTCTTTATTGCAAAATTCAGTCTGAGCTCCCTGGATGCATCATGTGCATGGCCGCAATGGGTGAAAAAGTTCACTGGATCATATGTCAGGAGAGGGACCAATGTTCAGGCAGATTCTTGCAGGGTAGGGTGACTTGCCTGGTCATCAAATCAGAGATAATCAATATACACAGGCACATGAAATGTTTGCAGAAGATCGAGATGTCGCACATCTTGCTTCGATCTCCATCATATGATTTTCATTCAAGACATGCAATCGTGCAAGCCGATGGTGTGTTATAGTTTGCTGACAGATATGAGTTTGATCTCTTGACCCTTCATGCTTTTGTTCTGGGCAGGCTGCGGTGGTGGCGTCCATGGATGACCAAGAGGAGTTGGCAGAGGAGGCGATCGTGGAGGTCAAGGTCACCTACGACTACCTCCTCTCCATGCCCATCAGCAGCCTCACCCTCGAGAAGGTGCACCATCGCGCCATTGAAGCCTCCTGGATTCTATTCCACCATGAGAGTGTTCCTGTTGCCCCGCCCCAGGGCTGCAGCATCGTACCTTCCCTCCATCACATCATCAATCTTGCTGACTGCAAGTCTGGCTCCAGGAAGTGCAGTCGATGGAAACTCTGCATATAACATCTGAGCCATACAATATTACAAATTTCACACAAAACAGAATCCTCTTGTGCCTCTGGCAGTCGTTACTCTGCCGGCTGCCAAAACGGCGCGCTCAAATGCGCGCATCCTGAAAATTGTACGCCTCAACAGTGTATTGGAAGGAGTGTCAAGGGCTGCAGCGCGGCTGGCGCTGGTGCAAGCGCTGCATTGTGCACGCATTTCTTACTCATCTTGGCAGGAGCGGCGTGCAACGATCTCACCTTAGTCATGACAGCAGCAATTAGTAAGTTTAGTAACACCTTAGTAATATCAGCCTGTGCGCACAGGTGCAAGCGCTGCAGGATGAGGCGGAGCGGCAGGCGGCGGAGGTGGCGCGGTTGCACGCGACCACGCCCCCGCAGCTCTACGCCAAGGACCTGGACGCGTTCGAGGCGGCTCTGGCCGAGCGCGACGCCGAGACCGCGCGCGAGGCCGACCTGCTCGTCGTGCAGCAGAAGCGCGCCGGCCGAGGCGGCGGCGCCGGCGGCAAGGTGGGGCTCATTGCCCTCTTCTTACTTTTCTTCTTCACATTAAGGTGCTGCAAAGGCGGCTGAAGCAGGCCAAGGTCAGACAGGGCTGGTGCGTAGCAGCAGAAGCGCGCCGGCCGCGGCGGCGGCGACGGCAAGGCGGGCTTAGGTGCTCCTCAGTAGATGCACACACCACGCACACCAAAGGTGCTGCGGGAAGCGGCTTACGTTGCTGGGAACCGCTGGTGCACAAGAGCAGAAGCACGCTGGTAATGTGGGCCTGTTTTTCCCTCTCGGGAGCACACCACTGTTGTACCAGCTGTGCTGCCACAAACTGGGAAGACTTGGGAACAAAGTACCGAGATGGTCCGCATGTGGCGGATTTGCTCAGAAGTGCGCTGGCTCACGCAAGGCCAGTGTATTTTGGAAGTGCCTTTCCTGTGCACAGTTGCCCTGCTACATGTGAATTTGGTGTGCTTCCTGTGAACTTTTGCTCTGCAGCAGAAGCATTTGTGTCATTGTTGCTCCATGGAGATATGTGCGGTTCTGCAGGCGGCGAAGGGCAAGGCCAAGAAAAAGGCGGTCATGGACTCTGACGACGATGCCATGAGCATGTCCGACGACAGCGGTGACAGCGACTTCGAGGCTGCTACCAAAAAGGTGAGTTTCTATCTGAGACAGGAAGTCATGAGCTAGGTAAGAACCAATTATAGACCAGGGAATGTGAGCCAGGTGAGCCAGGAGATGTGGGCACAGGAGATAGAGGCTTTAGCAAGAGAATATGGATGGCAGCCTCCGGGCAATCCTGCTTTTTGGTCATCCAGCTGAATCCATTCAAAGACAACATTCAAAGCAGGGATGCGTGAAGACAGTCCTGGCTCGGTCTGTGGGGCTCTCGGTCACCATTACTCAGCAGGCGCAGCGCATGCAGATGTCAATTCGGCAGCATAATCTACTTAGTCTGCTGCTCGCTGTTTCTAGGGCAAGGCGCCCGCGAAGAAGGCTGCTGCCAAGAAGGCGGCGGCTCCGGCTGGCCGGCCGGCCGCGCCGGTGCCCAGCGGCAACATCATCCCGCCGCCCCCTCCGCCGGAGATCAGCGCCACTACCAGGCAAGACAGCCCCTCAAGAGCACCGTCATCCACGTGTCTATGCATCAGATCCTGATGTGTGCGACAGTGATGTGCTGGAGCAAATGCACTTGTATTTTTTCTGGTCCCTGCAGAGGAGCAGCTGCCATCAAGTGATACCAAATAATGTGCAGCAACGTGCGAATGCCTGAGTACTATAGAGATTGTGGTCCCTGCAGCCGAGCAGCTGCCTTTGATGAGTATGAAACGTGTTGCAGTGATATCAACAACAACGATGGGCCTGATATCAAAGTTCAGACTTCATTGTACTGCTGCAGTGCGGCTGGTGGAGCCAAGAAGCGCGTTGCGGGTGCAAAGGGCAAGGCTGCTGCAAAGCCGGCCCCGGCCGCCTCGTCGACTACCGTTGACATGCAGACCAGTCAGGGCCCCGCCGACAGCCAGGAGGCCGGCTCCTCTGCCCCCGCCAAGGAGCTGAGCCTCATGGAGCGCCTTGCAGGTGCCAAGAAGCTGACTCTGCCGACGCTGCACCTCAAAGCACTGTTCTCAGATGTGATCGCAATGAGAAATCTGTAAATGTGTCAAGAGTATGTGACTGCACAGTAGCCACCAGTGCCATATCACATCTTGATCAAGCATCTCACCCGCCTGTGTGATTGCATATTACTTGACAGTGCTGCACCATCTGTGCAATGAGCATACTGCCACCACCGTTTTTTTTTTTGAGAGAACGAGCTCACGGTAAATTCCAATGCTTGCAGGACGCATGGACAACCTGAGCGTGGAGGCCCCGGCAGCGAAGAAGCCGGCAGCAGCGCCTGCAGGGGCAGCTGCCAAGAAGCCGCGGGCAGCCGCCAAGAAGCACGCGCCGATCATCATCTCCGATGACAGCGAGGACGATGACGTGGAGTCGCCGCCGTCATCAAGCGACGAGTCGGATGCGTCCGAGGCCGAGTCTGACGCGACCCCCGTCAAGCCGCAGCGGCCCAAGGCGGCAGCCGCCCGGAAGCCACTCGCGGCAGCTGCCGCGCAGCCGCCCTCGCCGGCCGCATCCGAGCCGGACGAGGTGCACCTTCTCTGTGAAGTGTTTTGTGTTGTGATCTGGGACATTTGCCCCAGAACCACAGCCCTTCTGGCGGACACTTGTGTACTTTCCCACACTTGATTGGCCCGTTACAAAGCCAATTATTGCGGTTCTCCAGAGCAATTGCTTGCGCTGAGCATCGCCATGTGGCGTTGTTGAGCATGGCAAATTTGCAGCACGCACCCTTACAACATTAGTGTCTCATGTCTTTATTAAAAAACTTACCACGTCTTGCTGAGGGTAAAGTCATCTGTGCAGGCAGACAGCGCCGCGTCGGAGTCGGAGCAGAGCGAGCCGCAGGCTCCCGCGGTGAAGCCCCGGGCCGCGGCGGCTGCGCGCAAACCGCGCGCGGCCGGCCCAGCCCCGGCGGCCAAGGCGGCGCCAGCCAAGCGCAAAACACACGTCGCCAAGGTGCTGAAAGACGATGACGAGGACGAGGTGGCCGCTGTGTCTCCCCAGGTGGCCCCGCAGGTCCGTAAATGACCGTGAATATATCCTTGTACATGCCAAGAGAAAACTTGTTCAGCAGCAGAGAAGAGCCAAACATGACTGAGCCAGGCCTGTCATTGCACCCCTGCCTTTCCTACCAGGTGCTTCCATGTCTAGCAAGGTCAAGCTGACACCTGTGATCCAGTTTATTAGGTTCTTTGTCAGCAACACTTGGGAGCCCCTTTGGTTAATCTAGCACAGCAGCAAGCCTTTTGGCAGTGCCTGGCGCTCTCACCCGGGATCTTGCTGGGAGCACATGATGTGACATGAATGCGCTAAATCTTTGTCAGATTGAGAGCTTGGTGAGCATTTTATAAACAAGCATTGTGGGTGCAGGGCAAGGTGCGGCGCATGCGGCCGTCGCCCTTCAACAAGTCCTCGGGTGTGGCCAGGACCAAGCCAGCCGCCAAATCCAGGATGGCGCCAGCTGCGCAAGACGATGACAGCGACGATGACGTAAGCCCTGTCCCCGTCAGCCTGAAAGGGAAATTTTCAAAGCCTCAGCGCACTCCAATAGGTCAGGGGGACTATAGCCTAGCATGCTTCTCCCAGGAAGAGCATGCAGGCCACCCATGGGGTTTCACTGACATTCTTGAAATGCTCAGAGCTTTCTACTAGAAGAATAACAAGGCCAATGGCGGGTTCCAGTGCTTGGGGATACTTTACCGCGCCTAGTAGCGAATGGCTGGAGATGGTAAGACCTGCATGGGATTTGCGCGGTAAATGAGCCTTTGTGCAGGAGTGGCCAGTGAGAGTCGTGTGTGGTGCCCAGGTTATTGAAGTGACCACTGCTGCGGCTGCGCCGGCAACTGCAGCTGCCGCCAGGCCGTCTCGGCGCACGGCCGCTGCAGTGAAGAAGATCTACGCAGAGGAGCTGAGCAGCGACGCAGAGAGCGAGGCAGCGGATGCAGACTCTGACTTTGAGCTGTCCGAGTGATGGTGTCTCAAGAATATTCTCAAGAAGTGCATCTCAAGATACTGTGTACACTGAAAGAACTCATATGAAACTGATTGTCATGTGCTTCTTGCACCGACCAATATGAGTATTTCCTGACTGTGAGATAAATCTGTAAGCTTCGGCAGTTCCTGGGTGCCAGGCCTGCGTATGCTCAAGCTTGCCATGCGTGAATGGCAATGCGGTGTGGCCGTACGGTGTACACATTCAATGTGTAAAGTGCTGCGTAGAGCTTGCCTCAAGGAAGTTTGCCCTGTGAACTTTACCGTACTCAGCATGCTTGCGCATACATTCAGGTCTGTTATAACAGCGCCATATGCCAGCATGGCAAATGGCACCACTGACATCAGCTGCATGCATGTGCGGCGCGGTGACCGGCATGCAGTGGTGTACCTTCTCGCCTTCTAGCTTTCTCGCTTTAAAGAAATTTCTAGCTATGTCCGGTCTGCAGAGTCTGGTGGTGATGGTATGCACAATGCCCCTCAAAGGCATGTGCGTTGTGTAAAAGAAGCATGTGTAAGTGAGGCGACCACATTTCTTCAATGGTGGCATTGGGGTGGGATACTTTGCCTAGTGAGGGTGGGAGGTTCTCTGATGGAACAGGGGTGACGAGAAGGGAGTTGAAGTGAAGAACAGAAGGCGGGGTTTCTTCCCAGGCAGTGAGATCAATGTGCACTTCACAGCACCTCACCGACACCGCATGCATTCTTTAATGGAGCGTGTGTACGCATATTATTCAAATCACAGCGTTGTTGGAGCAGTATTGGAGAATCTGTAGCAAAGCTTCTTGGTCTAGGCATTGATGCTCTATGGCCGAAATCGTCGGATTGAACGGCCTGCACAACTTGGAAGGTTTCAAATGCGATCTCTGTGGATTAGCATGCGACCCCCAGGCGCAGGAACTCAATGCGCTGGACTGCACCTTTTCCAACTGCCCTTCAGATGCCTCGGTTTACCACCAGGACTGCCTTGAGAAGTACCTCAAAAGCATCAAACTCGAAAAGTAAGCTACCATACGGTTATTGCACATATTTTGTTCTAATTGAAGAAGATTGAAAGACGTCAAGTGTAGCACAAGGTTCCAAATTGAAGCCAGTGCACTGCCTTGTTTTTCACAGGAGCAGAAAGACAGGCTTCAAATGCCCGAGGGGATGCGGCAAAGGCTCTGCGTATGATCAGTCATGCCCTGGCAAGGTAACGATGAGGCTGTACAGAAATTCGCACCTGTCTAAGTGGGATTGCTGAAGGACTTGCTGCACGTTCGCCGGATTTCCCTGGCTAATTATGATGGTGAATGTCCCCTGGAGTGTCTGCATAGCTTGAGTATTGTTGGAGGTGATGAGCGTCAAGTGCTCAGGGTCCATCTATAAAAACCCTGACCAGGCCTTGTGTTTGCACTTCAGATCACGAAGTCGCACCCCATACATATTCGCAACGACGATTCGAAGAAGCGGAAGAAGGTAAGATTTCGTGTTGCGCATGCCATGTTTCCTAGCATGCGGGCTAAGAACACCATAGCTTAAATTGTCTAAGAGATCTGTTCCCTTTCGTGCGCTCTTATCCCGAAACGTACAACTCGTGGCGAGTTGTACTGTTCGTATGTCAAGAAATTAGGAAGAAAGAAGCATCCAGCACGAATTTGCAATGTACAGGCCTTGCCACCTCCTCCTCTGGAGTTCAAGCCCAAGGCGAAGGAGAAGAACAAGGAGGCAGCTAATGACAAGGGCAAGGAGGGTGCAAAGCAGAAGGATGCAGCCGCAGAGAAGGGGAAAGCCAAAGCAGCTGCAGCTGCACCAGCAAAGCAGCGACAGTGCGCTCCATGCCAGCCTTCTCAGAGCTAGTGGCATTCATGTCGGCCTGCTATGCATGCACGCGCTGCTTGACATAGAATGGCAGACCAGAGATCCGCTCCAATATTGTGTCAAAACTTGTCATGATGACAGGATGTACATCACAGGAGTGTGTAGAGCACCTGGAGCATGTTTGATGTGCAGGGTGATGACCATGCAAAACACACAGGCCCCAGCGCCTTCAAAACAGACGGAGAAGCAGCAGATAGAGAACATACGCAAGGAGATTGCTGCCAAGACTGGCAAGCCGCTTGCAGGGGTGCGTTCATATTACTTTCTGCGTTTCTTACTGGCTGCAAATCGCCAAATCCATGACATGCAGCCTGAGAAGTCCTGTTGTCAAGGGAAGCCTTTGTTGCATGGGTAAATGCACTTGACAAGTGGGTGCTTGGGGCGCAGTTGGGGGTCAGCAAGCCTGCAGTGCCAAAGGAGAGGGAATTGCAGACGCTGCATGAGTATGAGGTGGCACAGCCCAAGACAAATGCATGGGGATCGCGCAACAATGCAGCCAGGTCTGTCAAGAATTCCTTTCATGATTTCATCTACCTTTCTGGTATACAGGAACCTTAGCACCTTCTTTGTGCATTGATATGCGCGATCTACCTTATTGCATCATACACGTGGCAATCAGAGCAAGAGAGAATGCAAGCCATGCAGCTGGAATGCCTAATACTATGCGATGTGTTTCGATGGGCATGTATGCAATGCAGAAGTGCATGAAGTGGTGTCATCTGCGCATGCACTTGAATGAGAAAGTCATTAAGCACGGCATGCATGCGCGCAGGGTGCTCAATGTGCCAATCCACCAACCACAGCCGCAGCCGCCCCCGCCACCGCCGCCAAAGCCGCAGCCGAGCTTGCCCGCAGCATCCTCCTGGGCCTCTGCAGCGCGGCAACCGGTGCCGGCAGCGGCTGCGGCAAAGCCCAAGGCGGCAGCCGCCAACGGCCCTGTCCGCGCTGTGTCCATCTGGAGCTCGGACCATCCAGACTCCCAGCCTCCCCCGCCACCGCCCAAGGTGTGTAGCTGGCCTTAACTTATGCACAAAGAATGGTCATGTGCTCCTGAGGGGCATCTTGAAGCATCTTGCTGATGTTGCAAGCGCGCTTGCAAGTAGCATGCTGTCGCCTGCTTGCATGGCTGGCAAACCCGACAATTTGCGGGGGTGCATATAAGCTGCTCGGCTGCATGAGCATCTGGCAGGCATTTACAAGATGGAACAGTGCAGAGAGTCCCCTGCATCAAAGGTCCAGTAATCTGTGTAGTGAATAAGGGAGGGGCGCGGCGACGGCAGGGATTCAGTCAATTGGGGGATAGAATACACTTGGGTCTTGCATTGCTCTACAATGCAAAATAAATTCCTGCTTCACTTGGTGCAGCAGAAGGTGACAATGCTGGTGGGAGGCGAGCTGGCAGAGCCGGAGGGCCCGCCAAAGATTGGCAAGGCACAGAAGAAGAACCTGAAGCGGCTGGAGAAGAAGGCGCTGCAGAGGGCGGCCACAGACACCAGCGTTGCCTCCTCCGACATCGTGTCAGACTTCTACCCAGAGACAATCTCCGAGGCGGACAACGAGGTAGACACGCCGTCGGAGACGCGCGCTGGCGAGGGCATGAGTCACCACCTGCAGAGCAATGACTCGCGCGAGGAGGACTCCGGCGAGGGCTGCAGCGGCTCTGACGGCTTTGAGCCGCAGGCGAGCGATCACCAGCGCTGCATACAGGTGAGAGGGGGACATATAGACACCAATACACCCGGGTCATGCACCCTGCAATGCAATTCCTGGCGACAGAGCTCTACTCCCCCATGATCCTTGTGGCTTCTCATCATAGCATGGCCATGCCAGGTTTGAATCTAGTCCTTGACTTCGGTTCAAGGAACTGTGCGTGACCCTGCTCTGACCTTTTGAGGTATTTATTTTTGACTTTTCGTGCGCCAGCGTCAGGGAGCCTCCTGGAGATTAGCACTGTAATGCCAATATCATGCCGCCACGTCAAAGATTGATGACATTACATTACCGTACTGACCGGTCAAAAGTCACACTTTTGAAAAATAGAGATATAAAATAATTTCTTGCAGGGCTTTCCTGCACGACAAAAAGATGATGTTTTTCATACCCGCTAAGCTTAAAAAAAAAAGACCGGTCAGTATGGTATAGCTGAGCACGCGAACACCGGCTCTCTGTGCGCAGGCACTGATGGCGACCAAGGCGCGGTGGCTGCTGGGGCAGCTGCAGCTGCTGGGCTTCCCAGACTGGCAGTGCGCTGTGGCAGTGCTGCGCCACGGCAGCAACCTGCACGACGGCGTTGCCTTCCTGCTGGAGGACCACGTCACCAGCGAGGAGCAGAGCCGCGCCTACATGGCCTGCGCCGTGGACTCCCCAGACATCGACATCTCCGAGGAGCTCCACATGCTGGCAGAGGCGCAGGTGCGCGACCATTGGCCCTTTGCCACCTTGCAATCGCATTCTTCTTGGACCCCAGAGCCCGAGATGACCTCTTAATGGTCATCGCGCAATGCTTGGCGGCACATCCCTTACGCATGAGATCTGCTGGGATGCTCTCATGCATTAGGAAGCTGCTAGGAGGCATTAATGTAGGAAGTCTCATCCTCACATGCATTCTTGTCCCTTTGCTACCTGGCAACCGCATTCCTCTTGGCCCCAAGGCCTCAGATGACCTCTGAGTGGGGCACTCTGCTGCATGACATGCACGGCTTACATTTGGATTGAGACATGTGATTGGGTCTTCTCAGCCAGATCTTTGCTAGGCATGATTCCGCAGGTACTAGTGATGAAAGGCTCATCCATGCAGGCATGCCTGCAGGGCTGATGCACCGGCATTGTCGCCCAACAGAATACTAGAGACTGAGGATTCCCCTGTTGTATGCACTGCAGAGCTGCCTGGGGCTGCCAATGTCTGTCATGGAGAGGGCTGTGGCGGACACAGATGGCGACATCCAAGCAGCGGTGGATGCCCTGATGGGACAGCCTGATGTGTCCAAGGCAGCCGGCCTGCACTTGAGCCACAGCGAGGGGCCCTCGCACCCACAGAACCACCCCTCCGAGGCAGCTTCCCAGTCAGATTCCAAGCAGCGGCGCTCCTCAGCAGACACCACGAAGTACAGCGGCATTTCCTTCCCTTCCAGCCAACCCACACCCGCCGAGCAGAGCTCCGGATCCCCCAGTGCATGGGGAGGCCACCCCAGCCAAGCACCGCCCTACCTGCCGAATGGAAACCACGCAGGGCCATATCCCTGGAGCGCACAGCAGCAGCAGCAGCAGCAGCAGCAGAGAGAGGTCACAGGGCCTCCCCTGAGCTACGCCCCGTGGCACAAGCAGGCGGCCGACACGTCGCCGTTCGCAGCCGCCGCGCTGCAGCCACCGCCACCGCCGCCGAAGCATGCGCCTCCGGCGCCGCCGCTGCCGCGGCCGGTGGAACTGCCGGCCACTCTGGAGCCTCATCTGCAGCTGGACCTGGGAGCGTTTGTGCCTGCTGGCAGCGCCGGCCTGCTGTCGACCAAGCTGGGGCAACTCTATATGGACCCCAGCTCCGCAGGTTGGGGTGACTTCCCACCATGTGCAACAGCTATTCGTGCATGCTGTGTGCATGCATGTTCAGTGTATTGCATGACTGGCTCAGCGCTTGCTGATGGACCTATCAAGAAGCACATCAGTGTTTTCTTGTCTTTGGTGTACATTGAGGAGTGCAAATGTTGGTTTTGCTATCGGCTAGGGTGTTGCCCTGTCATGTGCACTCTTACTCGTGCTAGTTCCCAAAAGGCATTCTGAAAACGGTAGAATGGGTCGTTCTTGCATGAGTTACATGTGTGAAGTGTTATACTGTGCGGTGCCCTGCGCAGGCTTCATGCAAGCCAGCCAACAGCAGCTGCCGCAGCATCCTGAGCATGGGGACCTGCCTCTGGGAAGCCGCCTCTCCAGCTACACGTCAGCTGCCAGCCGCTCCGCCACGCCCAAAGCAGCCGCTGCAGACTGCTCCTCCTGGAATGGCTCCATGGACAGCAGCGCCAGCTATGCGGCTACGCAGGTGTGAGCAGCGTCCGTGTCTTTGATAATCTGTTCTCTTTGAGACCTGGACAAACGATTTGACAACACCTGCGCAAAGGAGGATCAAAAGGCACGATCATGTGGTGCACAGAAGTGATTTTGGGCACGGGCATTCTTGATCCTCATTCAACCCATCAGCAGCTCTTTACCTTACTCTTCCACTGATCACTTGATGTGCGTTGCCAACTTTCTTCCATACATCCAATTCAGTCCAATACTTCTCATCCAGCTCGTTTACTCTGAGCCCATAAACCAGGTCCATCATCCAGGTGCATTCTCATAATGCATGTCCCTCCGTGCACTTGTAACTCTCCACAATGAGTGTGTGTTTGCTGACATCAAGGCTCTGGCCGCGCAGGGGCTGGGCCAGGCGATGCCGAGCCTGTCGAGTTTCAGCATGTTCAGCGGCGCGTCGGGGCCGCCGGCCGCGCGCGGGGCCGACATGTGGGGCTCCTCTGGAGGTTCCTCCCAGATGGCCAACCTGGAGCGCTACAACCAGCTGCTGCAGCAGTCGCCCGGCCCAGGCAGCGGCCGCTCCTCCCTCGACTCCTCCCAGGCACCCTTCCCAGGTGGGGCCTATTTTATCAATATAGTGAACTTTTTAGTAGCTCTTTAAGAATTGTGTGGGGACCGCGTGACAGTCAGTCAGTGCAATGATTACACGAGTGAAATACCCGGTGTGCAAGTCTTGCCGTACTGGCAGGGCCAGGTCTGCCTAATCTGTGGCGGTTGCACATGGGGTTGCAAGACAATGTGATTGATAGCTTTTATTGCTACTTTCTTCCCCTGCGTGCCGAGACTGACACTGCCCGGATTTTATGAAGGCTCGCATGATTAGTCTGAGAGGGAAGGATGCCAGTGGATTGCCACCAGGCGCGCTGCATGCTTGCTTGGTACACTGGTACACAGGCAGGCCTGTGATTGTCCAGCAGATTGTGAGTGCAAGCTGTGATGGGCGTCCTGTGCGCAGGCATCGTGGCAGCTGCGCAGCGGCAAGCCTACCTGCCATCTCTGTCCCCCGGGTCCACAGTGAGCCAGGCCAGCTTCAGCGGCTACGCAGGCTCCCGCCCGGTCCAGCCGCAGGCGGCCGCCTGGGGCATGCTGCCCATGCACAGCAGCGCGCAGTCCATCTGGTCATCCACCCCTGCTGACAGGTGCTCTACGGCTCATTGCCCCCTGGCCCAGAGCTCTCTTCGCATGTCAGAAGGGGAAGAAATGTCATCACGAGGCCATCATCTCTGGGTCGAGCAGCAAATACCAGGAAATAATGAAATAGAATGTTGGGGTGTTTGTAGCAAGAGACACAGTGATACACTGATTGGCATGGACTTGGGCTCTGTTGCTGACAGCCGAACCAGGTAGCTGGATCAACTATAACCATCAAGCCAGATGTGAAGACGTGTTCAAAGGACAGGACTTAGTCATTGCCGCTGCGTAGGCTGGGGTCTGATGCTCCGGAGGCGGCGCTGCTTGCTGCGGCGGCTGTGGCGGCCGACGGGGAGCCTCGGCGCGGCGACGGCGGTGGCCGCGACACCTCAGATGCTGACCTGGAACTGGACTCCCTCATGGCCACCCTCATGTGCACCTGAGCTCTGCCCTCAAGACAGCGCTCCCCACCCTTTCAATCCACCATTGCCACAGCCCGCTAGCTCTGTCGTGGCCGGCACTCAACATGCGGCGCTTCGAGTGCAGCTTTCTACAATCAAAATGGGTGTCTGAGCTTTGATTTTTGCCGGTCGCAAGGAGGCTGGTGAGGTCAATGGGGGATCCCCTTGGCGCATTCTTTGGACTCTTGCCATGTCATCGAGATTGGCAGGCATGAATGTACCCACAAATCTTGCAGCAAGGGCGCATGGATACGGCGGAGCAGGAAGTAGGGTGCTAAAGACAGATTTCAATGCAATTCTGTTAGGGAACGCCACGGAGTACTTTGTGCACAATGATGAGCATGTGCATTAGACAGCAGGGTGTGCGCGGGGTATTGCCCCTCATGAGGCTGTTTGGAGACAAAGTGGGGAGCATTTTGAAGCAGGTGGCCTGATGAGGGCATTTAGGGGGGTAAAAGAAGGAACCCCTTACTAGGAGAACATGAGATTGCTAGCATCCGTATGCCCTAGACTGCAGCTGCAGCACAGCTGTTGTCAGGGCTTGTACCAGTAATTTTGCTCTTGAGGGGGGCCTGCTGCTAGCATCAGAAACTCAGGCCATAGAGGGCGCGTCAGACAAGTCAAGTGTCGTGTCTTTAGCCAACTTATCAGTGTGCTGCTCAGGGCACTGTATTCCAGGACCTTTGAAGCGCAAGCTTGCATGGAATAAATTTAAATTTTCATGTGATCACAGAAACTAGTGTCTTACAATCAGTGTTTGAGGGACTAGTCTTGTCATGTACTGCCAGCTCAATTGAATCCGATTGCTCAAGACGAAGCAGTAAAAAGTTTCAAGAAAATATGCAGTCCTTTTTGTAAGGACTTCTTTCCTCTTGGTGCAAGAACTTCTAACACATAACTCGCTCATCAAGAACAAGATATTCTAAAATCAGAAGGCTACACTTTGCCAGACATGCTGGGGTTGCAACATCTTGAGCAATTGGTCACGATCTAACATACAAGCCTCACAGACCAGGCCCCAGGCATTCCTATTTCAGCCTGACAAACTTGCATCTGAATTCTACTCTACATGTCTTGTTCAGCTGAGCACCTGCTCTCCAACTTCATGCCGGCCTGACTCTGGCTGCAGGCCAGAACAACTACCCACAGCTACCATATGTTCTTATAAACTGCTCCTCGTAGCCTCAGACACTGCCTCATCCGCCCAACGTGCGCAATCATTCACGCCACTCAGAGGCGCCTCACTTCCGTTTGAACTGCTCATCAACCCCCTTCTTCATCTGCGCAACCAGGCTTCCCAGTCTTTAGATCCAGATTGAAGCCGAAATAACTTTTCCTGGTCGATTGCGGCAGCTGCAATCAGGCCTGCATTCCAGAAGGAAAGGTTGTACGCTTACCTCTTCCCTGAAGGTCTTGTGAAAATTCTGCGCCTGCTCTGCAATCTGGGTCTGCTTGTCAGCACCTGCAGAGAAACGTCTGCGTTGTCAGTGTCTTGGTCACCACTGGCCATGGTAAGATTGACTGTTGTGAAAAACACTTTTTACACGCTGTTTCCCAAACCAGTACGAGAAACCAAACGCTTGGGAGGGGCTGCAACTCACTCTTCTTTGCAAGCTCTGTCATCCAGGCATTCGAGCGGACTGCAAACTGCTGGAAGACCCGGCTGCACGCACACAGAAGGGGCTAGTGAGTTTTGCCTAGTTGGAGGTGCTGATACTTTTGTCCATCGTTCTCACGCGATACGCAGCTTGTACTCCCATAATTATCATGATGCAAGGTTCCATCAACGTTTAGCAAGGTAAGGCGATCGCAGCAGCAGATGAGCAAGGGCACACTTGTTTGCGAGGCCTTGCACCAGGACCTCGTTCACCAGGTGATTGAAAACGCGGGCGAAGAAGCTCATTTCAGCCAAGAGTATTAAATGCCTCAAGACTCGATCTGAGGGCCAAAGCCCCTATGATCTCCCTGTTGATCTGCTTGCGAGGATTGTGATAGAGCTTTTTCACCCTTTTCACGTCTCCGCCCCCGGAAAAGGCCCCGATCACAGTTTATATACCAAAGATCCTCCAACGCACGCAAAGGATCACACAAATGCGCTCACTTGGCTGCTGTTCTGCCTGGAATTGCAATGAGCCACAATGCAATTCTGTAAGCATGAGTAATTTTACGTAGCTGTCGCTAGGAACGCCGTTGGCGCCCGGGGTGTCGTGCTGTCTCTTCCGAATCTATCGGGCACTTGGCACCATCAAGCATAATCATCACCAGAGAAACCGTTGTTCATTAGCTATAAAGCTTTGTAACGGCTCTCTGATCGCTGCTGCGCTCCCACATCGTTGCGCCTGCGTTTCCTTGTTCTTCCCAGAGCTTCTCAACGGCTTCCAGCGCAATGGCAGAGCAACACGGACATGTGGAGGTTGTGCCAGGTTTGTGCTTGCCTCTGGGCGCGAAAATTCATTTTTGGGGTATCAGATGCTGTCTTAGGGGTTTTGGCACCTGTTATTGCAAGATTGGGGAGCGTGTGTCGCTGTGATGGGGGATGCCTTATCTCGGAACATCAGCAGCGCGCGGTTTCCTTTCCTAAGAACGTTTCTTGCATGGGAGGGGCAAACGCTATAGATGCCTCATGCTGCTGGCCTAAGAATGGGTGCAGCGCGGCGAGCCAAGACCGCCGCACCCCTTCCAGACGAAGGCGGGTGTGGGGGTGCTGACAATGACACCATCGTCCGTCTATGTATATAATGAATGCCTCGGTGGCATGCAGCTCGTTTTTAATCACAAATATTATACGATATTTTTTGCGCTGATGCCAAGACTTGGCGGCCAAGGTGGCGGATCAGGGGTCTCTGTGACGAAGCACGGAAATGGATTAGGCTGCAGTAGTTGCTTCGGGAACAGCATTAATGGGGTTTAAAAGGTGTGACTATTGAGGAGTTTTCACTTTTTTGTTGCAGTCGAGTCCAACCTCGCCAGGGCAGTGAAGGAGGAGCAGGCCAAGAGCAGCGTTGGCAAGCCTGCGCCCTCGCCCTCGAAGACAGAGGACAGCCTCGCTGACAAGTGAGCTCAAGCTTTCGCTATCTAGTTGATCTCTGTGCACATCCGTTCCGGCTGTTTTCAGCAATGCAAAAAAGCGAACACTGTGACCTAGGAAGGCAGGATTGGTGGCTGGTGGCACCTTAAGGTCGTGCAATCAGACTCCTGCCTGAAGGTTTTATGACCCATCTGAGGTTGCAGTGTACCAAGATGCTTTGGGTCGGTGTCCAGGATCAAGAAGGGTGACCTGTCAGATGACGACAAGAAGAAGCTTGGAGCCACAGCTGGCGCAGCGATCGCCTTCGTTGTGGCCCTTGCCTTCGGAGGCTACAAGTACCACCAGGTCAGTCCTTCACCATAGTCCAATCCTCATTTGATGCATGTCATGGGTATGTAGAGTGGCCAAGCACATGCAAGGGTGCACAGTCCAGTGGTGCAGAGTCAGATAGTTTGTGACCAGAGAGCAGAGCCACCCCTTCTAATTGGTGTTCTTCTCCATCCTGGTACAATTGCAAGACGACACACCCCGTGAAGGATATAATTGTTGCCATGCTGTTCACCTGTGGCCCATTGCAGCACATTCTGCCTCTCGACATTAGGGCCGGGGTCCAATATCTTGTTGTTGTATGACATGCAATTGCCAGGCAGCTATTTTTTGGCGCTCGTTTTGCTTCAAAGGTTTTCATTTGTCCATCTCTAACTTGTTCCTGTGCTCGCTGCAGCACCGCCAGAACAAGAAGGAGCAGGAGCTGGAGGACGCCAAGAGCGGCCTGCAGCACGCCGGCAAGAAGCTGGGCGGTTGGTTCGGCAAGAAGGCCGAGGAGGCCAAGGACGCCGCCTCTGATGCCAAGGTGAGTTTGCCTTGCATGCAACACATCGTGGGGTTTATCAGTCGAACTGCACTTCAATTGCATGGCTCTCTAAACACGGCTATTTTGCTCTGCCTTAAAAACACCACCACTTGTGCTGCGGTGCACCTTGCGATTGCATATCATGCCCACTGAGGCTCCAAATGCACAGGGACATTTCTCTTCTGCTTGTACGTGCTGTTATGCGCTGCACTTCCCAGGCAAGCCTCTTGCAAGGACTGCATGGTTGCCGTGAGATTTCACCCCCAGAAGAAGAAGAAAGGAACGCGTAATTAGGAACCCCAGGGGTCTCCATCACCTGCGTACGGTGTATACCCCTAGTTGCCGTGGGTTGAACATGTGCTGACATGTGCCAGCATGCGCGCGCAGGACATCGTGGCGGACAAGGCCGGCAAGGCAAAGGACGTGATCGTCGACAAGTCGGGCGACGCCGCATACCGCGTTGGTGACGCCGCAAAGGGCGTCAAGGACCAGGCACGTCGCCGCAAGTGAATGTGATTAGTCATGATTTGACAAGCGAGTGCCTGGTGCACAAGGTGTTGCAAGGGGATGCCTTCATGTTCTGAAGAGCCAGTGCGCCGTGGCCAGCTCCAGAGGATGTTGCAAGGGAGTGCCTCTCGAGAGAGCATTGACAGTTTTGATCGTGGGCTTTTGTGAGGTCGTGACGGGTGGCCAGTGTGGGGTTATATTAGATTAGGCGTTACGGTGGATCTGACAATCCCAAATAGTCATGCAGAGCCAATTTTGCGAGGATCATGCCGAGATGTGCGCGGTGCTGATGATGATGATAGAAGCTGCTGTGTGGTTGTTGCTTTGTGGACATCTTGTCTTGCGTAAGGATCACAGTTCACCATGTCACAGCTTTGTGGCCTTGCCAGCTCCTCTTTTTTTGAATGTTAACGTGTAATGCTGCCCTTCAGCACAGACCAGTACTGGCATTATGCCAGGTTCAAACTCCTAGGATAAGTAGACTGTCGAGAGTTTACATCAAAGTGATGAGAGCTTCACATCAGAGTGTTCAGAGTTTTCATCAGAGTGATGAGAGCGTACATCAGAGTGATGATAGTTTACATCAGCGCTGGTGTGCCACAGCCAAGTGTCTGGATTGTGTCACTGGGGGAACGAGGGCACACTGGCGGGTGCCTGGAGTAAGTGGCTGTTGCGGTATGTGCAGGTCAAGGGCGAGGGCCACCACGTGGAGAAGTCTGCGGCGAAGGCGTCTGACAAGAGCGACAACCTCGTGCGCTCCACCTATGAGAAGGGTGCCTCCAAGGCCGAGTACGTCAAGGACAAGGTCAAGGGCGCCGGACACAGCTCCAAGAGGTGCGCGCACCGGCACTGAGAAGTGAACTGCCACTGGGATTTGGATTTTGGGTGCCCAATGTACAGTGACATCCTACCCCAGACCTCTTAAGGTCATTCTGACTAGCATCGATATGCTGGCAGAGCTGGTGCCTTGTCACCTTATCGAACAGCATTGGTTGATGAGGAAGGCAGAAATGCATTGTCTTGTGCATGCCAAATCTGAAGGCTGCACAATGCTTGCAGCACTGGGGTGGTGACTGCTGAACATGCTCTTACCTCCTGCCTTTGTTTCACTGCGCACTGAGTGGCATCTTCGCGGTCATATCCTGTTGATGTTCAATTCCTGCTGCCACTCATAGTCAGGTGAGTGGAAAGTTGAAAAGAAGCTTTTGTTTCTCTGTAGGCACGTGAAGGAGGACAGCCGTGGTTTCCTGCACGGAGTGAAGAGCTGGCTGGGCCGCCGCAAGGACGAGCTGGACGAGGCCGCCAGGTGACTAACATTACTAATGGACGCTCACATCTTCTGCCAGTCGACTTAGATGTCTTGATACTATTAGATGATGTGACTCCTTCGACACTCGCTTGAAGGTAGATGCCAAGTGCCCAGAGGTGCGCCAGTAGGATGGGTCAGGGTCTGCAGTCATGCAATGCGTGATCCTCGCATGTAAATCTCAGTTGTTTAGCATGTAAGGCTGAGTCATACCTTGTTGTGCCAGGATTGGACGTAAGGAGCAGGACTACGTGGTCGACAAGACCAAGGCCAAGGCGCACCAGTACAGCAAGTAGACACAACTGAGGCCTCGGCTTCGCCCGAGGCGCTGCCGCGCGCCTGTCCCAGCGCACCTTGCCGGTGCAACTGCATGTCCCTACCGTGCCTCATGGATGATGCTTTGATCCCCTGGCTGTGTCTGAGGAGATGGGGTGGTTCTTAAGCTAGTAGCATGAGCTTTCCTGGGTGAGAGTTCTCTGCGACCCACATGCTTTTGGAGAGCAACAAAGGCCAGCAGCTGAGTAGACGGCAGATTGTATTATTCAGTGGGGATAAGTGAATGCGTGGTATGATTCCTTTGCATGCGCAAGCCACAGGCTGCTGCAAAGAGCTCGAGTATTGGTGGTCACGTAAGAGAAGCACACAAGCAGCATTGTGCCTGTTTGGGCAAACCGTCAGAGTCCCTTTTTTTCAGCTGATGTTCGACGTAATGTCTGTGGAAGTGTTAGAACTTGGAGACAGATCAAAGGACATACAGAGATCTTGTCATTGCTGTAATCTGCTAAGGTTATTACAATGCTCTTTCAATTTATCTTCTCATGTTGACCAAGACTGCTCGTGACTTGTCTCTCACAGTGCAGCTCCTTGCTCATGTCACAAGTCCACAATACCAAAGCTAAAGCCTTTACAGGCGACAATCACGGTCTCTCAAAAGTCACAAATGCTTTAATCTCCTATGCCCTGACCCTCGTGGGGCCTCAGAGCCAGACATGCTCTCATCAAAGGATGCACCCAGCATGTTCCCAACAGACTGCCAGGTGGCATGAACGTGTCTTATCCACACAACTTCACAGTTCTACCTGTGCAGCCGCTTCAATTCCTTTCACTCCCAGCTTGCTCTTCAATGCAGCTACCTCCTGGCTTTCCCAAGACCAGCTGCTCAAGACTAATTGCAGAGGACTGCTGTGGCGACAAATACTCCCATAGGAACACCCCGCTGGGCAGCTCAAGATCTGCATCTGCTAAGGGGAAGGCTGCTCCAGAAAGGGTCACTGCAATGCGGCTGTTCTGAGCTCGAGGCCCCTCTGTCCTCGGAGCACCTGAATGCAGCAGCTCCAGGTAGAGGTCCTCAAGAGTGCTGGCTGCAGATAAAAGCTGCTGCTCAGAGCTTGACGCCCTCCGGGAGGACGCGCGCGAGCACATCAGCGGCCAGCCTATCCACCTGGGAATCCAGGTCGCTGAGGGCTGCCTTCTTCTCCTTGTCCAGCACTGCCAGCGCGCTCGCCAGCTCCTTGTCGATTTTCTGCGCGCGGCAAAGAATTGCAGTCAATTCAAACTGCGCCGTCCATTTGACATCCCCCTAACGGCGTCTTGTGGCTTATCCACGAAGTTATGACTGCCACTTGCAATTCCTGGCTGCACATCACTTGGATCCAAAATGCCACTGCATCTGCCGGCCAGGAAGCCGGCGACTCATGATGACCACACCCACAGTCAACACTCCTCTAAACCCAACTTGCAAGGGTCAACCCATATGGGTCGACAGGGTAGAACACCCCATTCCCCGTCCACTTTCCTCTGAATTTGGGCATCGAAAGTCTTGCCCTGAGACACCACACTGCGCTGCACTCAATCCCCGTTAGGCACCCAGTGTCTATCCCATAAAGCTGTACTAAGAACATCCAAAAATGAGCGGATGACAAGGGAGCTGGCGCGCACCCCCTTGACCTCTGCCAGCCTCTTCTCGCTCTTGGCAGTGGCCTCGGCCTTGGCCTCCTGGATCTGCTTCTGCGCAGCTGCGCGTGCCTCCTGCAGCACCTTCTCTGCAGCCTGCTGCTTCGACAGGATCTCGTCGTCGTTGCCCTGCGCATTGTAAAGAAATTTCAGGGTCATTCCGTGGCTATCGTGCATGATGCGCATGGCGCCAAAATCTAAGGTGCTAAGCTGGATGCCTATTCTGGACGGCTGCCATGCACACTGGCTGCCGCAGGGGCAACGGCGGCAATTCATGTCCACGGCGCAATCTTTGCTTTGACGTCTTGCTGCTGACCTCCAGTACCTGTCTGCTTGCCGTTTGCAGCACCATCGGCAGCGAGGGACCTCAGACGCACCAAGCAGGCACAAAGCAACTCCAGATGCACTAGAATACAAATATAGTTGTTCTCATCTTGATCCAAAGGCATCTAGCTGACCTCTAGATAGTAGCACAGCAGGGTCCAGGACACGCCTGGTCTGGGTCAACAGAAAATGGCAATCCAGCTTGGCAGACAGAGATGATCGCTTGTAAAGCTGCGCAGAAGCAATATAGGTAGAAGGGGTGCACCTTGAACTTCTTCAGCTGCTCGCGGATGTACCCATCACGCTCGTCGAGGACCTTGCCCACAGGGGTGAACCAGGTTTTGTCCAGGAAGACCATGAGCAGGAGGAACTGGCCGACCATGATGGGCAGGGTCAGGTTGAAGTCGAAGATCTTTCCTGCCACTGCATGTGCTGGCAGCGCCATCAGCGCGTTTGTGATGGCTGCAAGAGCTGCTGGGCGCACGAATGCGGGCAGCTGTGCTTCCCTGTGACCCGATCCACGATTTCCCAGTCAGCACGATCAGTCCAGGGCAAGCCAGGGGAGGCATCTGCAAAAGAGATGCCTGCAGCGCTGCTCCGCAACGTTCTCATAAATTTATGTAGAAAGACTTCGTTCCAGACACACTCTGGAAAGTCTAGAAATATTGAGAAAGAATTCGCTGGAAGGGGTGCAAGACTTGCAAGTCTCTTTCTTTCAGCATCCCACCAGGGGGGGGGAACGATCTTCTGGACGCCCGATCGCTAGATGGGGCATCTTCATTTCCTTGAGAGGATTAAATCAATCACCTGACGGCCTTGGCAGCAGCACGCACTCCCTCAGCCTTGGGTGCAGCAGCACGCACAACCAGTTGGATTGCACGCCCCTGAGCGGCCTGCGAGCTCCTGGCGGTGCCCGCAAGAGGGCGGCATGCAGGGTGAGCAATCATGGCAGCCATTGTGACGAGTGCTACCCTTACGCCGGCCTTCTTGTGCTTCTGCCTCTCCTCAGTACAATTTGAGGCTGAGGCGCATGGAGATCACATTAAGGGCTTTCGCATTTCCCCTAAACAACAGAAGGACCCAGGGCCTCAACGGAAACTGAGCCTGGGGCCAATTTAGGAATGCTTCCCCTCATTCATAAATTCAACCGGCTCAGCTGTTCATTTTGATGTGCTGGCAGAGTCTTCACTGCAATAGAGACCCACCTGTGGACTGTGCATAGACTTGGAGGCTGCAGTGATTCTCGCTGGAGTGTTGGAGAGGTTTGCCAGGGAGTGCATGTCGCTTCAACAGTGTTGAAAGTTGCCCTGGGCGGTCACCATTGAGTGATGTTACACGGCTCAGGCAGCCGGACTTTGATAGCCCCGGCACCCTAGGATGTCTCGTCAAGGTTATGGAGCCTACACAAGGTCTCAGGGCATCTTGGCGGAGCCCAATGGCCAGCCTGCCCATACCAGCAACCGGGGCTTGCCTCCCCAGAAAGGAAAGCGTAAAGAGGATGACGCCAAGGTGCTGACACATAATCAAAATGGGCCCTTGGTTCATTATGTACTGGATGCCATGGGCTCATGACTGTAACTGCTTTGGTGGGCTGCTGTTTGTACCTGCTCCGTGGGTCTTCCGGTGCGCTGGCTAAGAGACGGTTCCGATTCCGGGTACATCGCAGACCGTGCAAACCCTGGCCGGAGCGAAGAAGGGAAGGTCTGCTTTTGGAGACATTACAAATACGAGGAGGGACACACAGCTTGATTACTTGCCCGCAGAGAAGGTGTTTACTTTTCTTTGAACATTCTTCATGCATCGTGTCTGCAGACAAGCTACCTTCAAATCATATCACTTAGAGAACAGCTTCAAAAGTTTATTCCCATGTCAAAATGCTGGGGCCTTCCATTGCATGCAGTCTCGAAAGTTAAAGAAGCGCCATATTTTACAGTCGAAAGGAGCGCTCAAGCCTGAGGCTCTTTCATGCAGGTGCAGGAGCTCGCGAAGAAATACGGAGTGCCATATAGGATCGTTGCCAAAAATCTGGTATGTTTTCCATGCTACTTTGATTTGGAACCATCCTGGATATATTTTGAAAGGGGGCTCTTCCAACATAATGCCTCTCTTGCAGGCGTCCAACGAGCAGCAGAGGCAGTCACAAGGGAGTGACACAGTGTCTTCCAGCAGCCTTCGATCAGGTGAGCTCGCTTGCCTTCGATTAGGCCTGCCTGACCCTGACTGCACCTTGCAATCGTACATTTGAAACACAGAAGCCAGAACCACTGGAGTCCAGATTAAGCGAAATCGACTTATCACCTCCTCATGATTGCAATCGAAACGCTTTTTCTCATGTGTTCAATGAGCTCAATATGCTGTGCAGTTCAAACGGAGGAGGAAGCCCCCGCAGAGCCAGAGTACATTGACATTGACGCTGTGGACGCCGACAACGAGCTGGCCTGCACTGACTACGTGCATTCCATCATGGAGTATTTGTTCACATCAGAGGTATCATTTACCGACAGAGAGCTTCCTACCGTTTCGCTCTGACTCTCACCACGTCTCCCATCAAGACAGCCCACCACCTCAAAGATGGACTGCATTCCATCAACCCTCACCTGTGCATGCAGCCACTGTGATGCTGCGCAGAAACCCTGATAGAAATCTGTGTTGGTGCAGCGGAAACGACGGCCACTGGCGTCCTACATGAGCACAGTGCAGCGGGACATACATGCCAACATGCGTGGCATCCTAGTGGACTGGCTGGTGGAGGTGGCCCTGGTGAGCCCTCCTGCCTGCTCAGATCACCCTGCGCTGCTAACAGCCCCTAAATGGGCAAGACTTCAGCTGGACTCTCCACCTGTGCCTCAATTGCTAGACTGCCGCCTATCAGAAGATGCACTGTATGTGGCATCTGCAGATGTTTTGTGCTCATAAAAGGCTGGGCTCCGGCTCCAGGAAACTGCATCATAGAGACACAAAACGCGACGCACGGCATGGTAATCAGTGACCTGTTGGACAGTGATTGCACCTTGAAGTGAGCGCAAAAGCTGGGGCCTTTTAGTGAGGGTGAGCTGCTCTGAATTGACATGAATAGTATGGTTCTGCAGGAGTACAAGTTGGTGTCGGACACACTGTTCTTGGCCATCTCCTACATAGACCGCTTCCTGAGCCTCCAGGTGGTGCCCCGGCAGCAGCTGCAGCTTGTCGGTGTCTCCTGCATGCTCCTGGCGGCAAAGTACGAGGAGATCTATGCCCCGCAGGTGCACAGCCCAACGACCCTTTGCTCTATTGCATCCTGCTGACCTGTCTCTAGTACCAAAGGGCTTGCATGCATGCAGCACGTGCAAGTGCACTGCAAGTAATGCCCTGGTCCTCCTGATGGTATCTCCATAAGTGACAGCATCAGGACATCTTGGGGCTTTTAGGGGGCTGACACGGGGATGAGCTGCTCTGCCCTCCAGGCACCTGCCTGTGGATACATCTTTCATCAGCTGCTGAGCATGTCAGTCATTTGTCCTGTCAGGACCTCAACGAGCATGCTCCAGAGGTGAAACACCAAGAAGTGAGCATGCATGCGTGCTGTGGCCAGGTGGATGAGTTCTGCTACATCACGGACAACACATACTCCAGGAAGGAGATCCTGGGCATGGAGGACTGCGTTCTGGATTCGCTCCGCTTTGAGCTGACAGTGCCCACTCCGCGGCTGTTCCTGCGGCGCTTCCTGAAGGCCTCTGCTGCCGACTGGCCCAGCTGCGGCATCTGGCAGTGAGCCCCGTCTCCCTGCAGCAACCCTGCTTGTCTGCATGTCAAGCTAGCCCCAGAAAGCCTGCAGCTCTGACCACTGTCATGCTGGTTGAACATCATCAGAATAAGCAATGCAAGGCTGTCTATGTCTGTCTCTTGGGTGTGGTTCCATTGCTACCCTGTCATTGCTAGCCCAGCATTTAGAATAACCTTCAGAGACAGCTCGTCCTAAGGATGGCACACAGCTTACAATGCTCTGAGAGTGAACCCTTAGGCTGCAGTCGCGCACACAAGGCATGCGCTCATTGAAGGCGAGACAAAAGGCAACTTGGAGCTGCTCCACAGGGCAATAAGACCATTGGTTACAATGGCAACCAGCATCAAAGGACAGTACTGAAGAGCTGCTGATGCTGGGTGCAGATCAGAGCAGGAGTACCTAGCGGCCTACATCACAGAGCTGTCCCTGCCAGAGTACACAGCGCTGCAGTGGCTGCCGTCACTGATCGCGGCTGCGGCTGTGCTGGTGGCGCGGTACACCTGTTACGCGGCGATCCCTGCCCTGCGCAGCCTCCCTGTCTGGTCGCCCACCCTCGTGCACTACACCCGCTACCAGTGGGTGCCTCTGCTTAACTGATATCGTTTTTCCTTATCGTTCTCACCTACTCCTGCCCTATATAAACTGTCCATCACTGCAACTGCCTAACACCCTCCAGTGCTCATCAGTTGTGCCTCATTTCATCGAAAGTAATTGCTAATGCACCAGGGTCAATGTCCAATTACAACAGTACAAGCTGTGAAGAGCTGCTGATTATTTAGACCGTGATCAAAGTTATGTTCTCTGATGTAGCCATGCATGCATGCCTTGCAGCACTGCTCTTGCAGCATTAAATTTTGCTATGCCTTCAAAATGTAAGCACGAGCTTATGACTGATAAAGATCATCCCGCGCTGCTGCTCAGGGCGTCAGAGCTGCGCACATGCGCGCTGGCGCTGCATAGCTTCTACGAGCGCGCAAGCAGCAAGGTCATGAACAGCCTGCCGGCCATCCAGGAGAAATACGCGCAGCCCAAGTACAAGTGTGTCTCAGCCATCCACCCCCCCAGCCGCCTGCCAGAGGCCATCTTTGCCGACCCCCAGTGACTCGCCGCTGACTCAGCCGCGGCGCCCTTCGTCGCTGGCCGGAGGATGAGCCGTCGTTAGGCTGAGCAGATCTCAGCAGAGGCTCTGCCGATGAGTCATTGGGTGGTCTGAGCAGCTCTCAGCGGGGGCATTGCCGATGAGTCATTGTAGGGCTGAGCAGCTCTGAGAGGGAGCTCTGTAGCGGTAGGGGAGTGCAGTTGCAGCTGGTAGAGAGAGTGGGTCCCCACATGTACATAGCAGGGCCAGCCAGGGGTGCCGACAGGGATGAGCATGGCCTGTTAGCAGCCTCCCTGATAGCAGGGACCAGTACAGCAGTTGCTGCCTGCACGGCGCACGCAGCATGAGAAAAGGAAGCAGCCATCATACCTTTCATGCTTGAGTGCGGCTTTTGATATTTTTTAGAGCAGAGAGCAAGTCGGGTTGCCTGGACACCTTGGCCTCTGTTGAGTGAGAGCCATGCATGCTTAGTGCAAATAGCCAGCGCTACAGTGTCCCTTTGTATCACTCTTCAGGGTAGCAAGTTACTTTCCATATGTTTTGTTCTTTGTCTGATAGAACCTGTATAGCTACAATGTAGCCGGTCCACAGCAGATTTGAAGGGTTGTGAGGTGAGAGTAACACTCCTTACAGAACTTGAAATGGACCTCTGACAGATCTGTACTTGGGATGACAGCATGCAAGCCTTACAAATTCTATTGCCGCTGCAGCACTTTCTCTCGTGCAAACGTGTGAACTTCAAAGATGAAAATTTGCCCAGTTGGTGTCTTTGGCGGATCTTGTGCCTTGGTGACACACAGCGGGCACTCGAAACGAGATCTCTAGAAGCATCATTCTTTTCTTAAAAGACCATAGCAGAAATCTTGTCTTGCTTGACTCTACTTCATACCTCCTTCAAGGATATTTTAGATTAATCAAGCCCAAAACAAATCCCTATGAATACCATGGGAAGGAGTCTCCGACAAACGAGTGATGCGATTCTACAAGTCGCGGTGATCCGCAACCAATGATGCCGCCTTGATCCCATACTTTCAGGAAACTTTCTCAACATGGCTGACGTGTCACAGCTGGTCCCTGTTATTATTCACAGTTTCATCCTCATACTGTGCGGCTCGGCCACTTCGGCCGACAATAACTTTCACAACCGGCTTTGCTGCTGCGCCTGTGAAGGGTGTCTCGAGCCCCGTGAAGGTGCGCCGTGTCATTAGATACTCTGCTGCTGACCTCACTTCCGCCAGCCTGCCCGGCCCTGGCACACAGACAGGCATGCTTTGTGATGCCCAGCAGCAGAACTTCTTTCATCTGCAGACTTGGAAGTGCTGCATTGCTTCCAAGACCCCATATTAAGACACCAGATGAGGACCATTTTTGAACAAGCACACTGCAAAACAGCCTCCACAACTCCACCCACTGCCACACTACCCTCAAGCAAAGGTCCCAAGGCCCTCGAGCAAAGATAGCACGTGGCACCCGCATGAGTGCATGCACAGGGTGACTCACCTTCTGGCATGTGGAGTACGTGGGGGGCGCGCTCCGCTAGCGCGGTTGAGGCGGCAGCCACTGAGCGGTCTGCAGCGCTCCCGTAGCGGCCGCCGTCCACCAAAGAGAACCTCGGCACCGCCTCTGCGCATGTCAGCGCACGTTGCGCATACTCCAAAAGATATTATTGGTCTGACACTCTTTTGAAAAAAGGCATGGAGGTTACTGCAATGATTGTGCAAGACTTGACGGGCATGTCAAGTCATTGGCAGTCCTCTGATGCCTTCAGCTTCAGCTACTACAGTATAACTCCACAGTGGCACCCTGCGCATGCTGAGTGGTCTGCTAGAAATGCAGTGAAATCTCTGCATTTTGTTGAGACAGTGATCACCTTGCTCAGAGACAGAGAGCTCCGCAGTAGAACTCAGCAGCGCGTCAAAGTCCAGGCTGTAGTCATTGCTGATTAATCCGCCCTCAGGAGCAAAGGCCAGCTGCGCCTCATATGGCGTTATCAGCGGCGAATAAAACTCCTTGCTGTCTAGGATCTGCCCCTGCACTTGCACGCCAGTGTTGGCATGTTGAAGACTGAAAAGCTTGGTGAGTGGATTCATGGTAAATTGGCAGCTTGTGTCTGGTGAGCTCAAGTTATGGGTAGTGAATATTGTCGTCAAGGCTGTGTGAGATTTGGTGGATCTCGCCATTCCGACGAACGACACATACATCATAGCTCACCAATGCCAATGCTCTGATCTTACAAGCATCCGCTCTAACAACATGCATGCACAAAGCATCCTGCACACTGCATGATGCATGGCATACTTCGGCGCAAGCACGGGGAATGCCATTCTGTAAAGACACCCCTTGCATTTGACCAACATTACACAACAACTGGCACCCACTCGAGAGTGCTCTCCTGTAGAAGCAGTGCTTGAGAATTAACCAAGATCAAGCTAGCAGCCAATCCCTCACCTGGGCGTCTGCTATGAGGACGAAGACATCCACCTCTGGAAAGTTGGCCAGCTTGACTGGGCTTGGCTTGCCCATGAGCAGTGTGTAAGTCTTCTTCCCTGCCGCCTGCGCCAGCTTCTTTATTGCCTCAGCAGCTTCCAGGTAGCCGGCCACCCCCAGCGTTCCCACCACAATGCCTGCACACAGGTTCGAAATCAGCCCAGGACAGCTCAGGTGACTGATGCAGTAAAACACCCACATGCAGTCTCACGCAGCATGCGCATATCTCCCTGCGTGCAAGCCGGAATACTACACATGCAGACACTGCGAGGTTATTGCTGAACCAGGGATGGCCCATCTGCACTGGCTGACAGACCACGCAAGCATGCAACGCAGGCACAATGACAATTCGATACATGTGAGGTAAACGCCAATATGGTGCGCGCTCTGGTCATCACAGCACAGTTGTGACCCCTTCACGATCTGGGTGCAGGTGGTTTGCGTGGGAGGGTAGATTTAAAGAAACGCACCTATAATGTTGGCGTTCTTGGCTTTCTCGATGAGGTAGTTGCGCTTGCGGAGGGTGCGGCAGATCTCCGACGGCAGTCCCTCCTTCAAGCTGTCCTCTTGTGGATTGTACATCGCCCAGTGCATCCTGCACAACAGCACTACCTCCCTGAGAATCACATCCACATGATGACACATCACAGTTCACACTCTGCAGCTCACGAGGCCTAAACAAGTGGCACGGCACCTAATCCATTGCATTTGATAACGCTGCAGTGCACTGCAAAATCCACAAAGTGACAGCCTGCCTCCAGAAAAGATCAAACAACAGCCTGAGGACAGACTATCAGGTCACCTGACCACCCGTTTGTACAAATTCCAATCAGGCAGTGGGTTGGTATCCTGTGAGAGGCACGTGGATGTCAACCTGCTGTAAGTCATGAGCAGCTGCGTCAGTGCTGGAGCATCATCGTCCCCCAGCCACAGCCACAGGCAATCCTGCGCATCCACCCCGTTTGGCAGATCCCACTGCAGCCCAGCTGCCGCCCAGTGACCTGCCCCGCTCCCTTCTGTCAATTCACCCCGTCCATCTGCACTATCCCAATCTGCTGCTTGCGGCTGCAGCAGGGGAGCTGCACTGCAGCATGGAGGTTGGCTGCTGACAGTGGCTGCATGGCGCCCGTTCTGGCTCGGGGTCGGTTCTCTGACTGATGCGATGGGCTGCGCATCTCTGCAGCAGAGAGAATAGCTGCTTGCTGCAGCGCAACTGTCCGACGGCGTTCCCATGGACTGCCTATCGGAGCCTGCCGCTGCGCTGTCTTTCACCATATTTTGATCCTGCCCGCAGCTATTGATGCTGCTGCTCTGATCTGGGCCTAGGTCACCTGCTGGGGCTCGGTGAGATTGTGTGTCAGTGTCTAAAGGCTGACTGTCGGAGGTGGCTGGCTGGGGAGATGAAGATGGCACTGGGGCTAGCTGGTGTGTTAGAACATCTGCCACCAGAAACTGCACATCCAAGTCTGCCTGCAAATGCACCAGCCAAAATGAACTATCTGCAACAATTAGCCATATTTTGCCCGTCAACAACGCCAAAAAATGATCTGCATTGCACATACCTTGCGGCAAGTCCAATGTCTGTCAACAATGCTCATGTAGGATGTTTAATGCTTTTCATATACGTTTGCGGGCGTACCTTCGTGGCAGACGATGCCAGGCATGCGCGCAGCTGGTTGACAGCCCACAGCAGGGGCTGGTCCGAAAGCACCACGACAGCCTTCATGCCTGCCACAGCGGCACTGCCATTTCCGGCTGCCCAGCTGACAAGCCGCTCTGCAGCCCTGCTGCAGTCCAGCGGCGCTCGGGTGAAGACAAAATACGCTGGCAGGGTGGAGAGGGGGCTCAAGGAGGCTCGCCCATAATGAATCTGCATGGCATATGGGGGGACCCTGGTGACTCTTCAGGTGCATGAAATCCTGGCCTGCTCCATGAGCCGTCTGTGCGAGCGAGGATCACAAAGGACAGGGTCTGCATACTGTATCAGCTTCCTGGCTGGGATGGAATGATTTCACGAATATGGATGATCATGATGAGTGGGAATTACTGTTACTCACTACGCACTGCGCGTGCACATGCTGAGCAGCCACCTCATCTACTCCCAGGCTGTTGTATGTTGTGTCCGCCAGCACGAAGGTCTGCAGACGTGCATAATAAGTTTATAAAGTGCTGCGTATGTACAACAATACGAACAAATCTGACTGATTATCAGGCAAGAGGTCGATGTTGCAGCTGCAAGCATAAGGGACTGTGCCATCCCAGCAGGCGATGCTTGGAATCACCTTGACTTGCAATTTATGGCGTGCACAGGCATCTTGTACGGCCTTTGATACATCCTTTGCTTCTCGCAAAAGATCGTCTGGAAACTGCAGGGTCACAATTGTAAAATTTCTGGCAGTGATGTAAGCTGCCACTCCCTGAATATCCCAAAACTGTGCCCATGAATCCCCCTTGTTGTCTGTATCGTTGGATACAGATGCCGAGGGATACTCACAAGAGTCCATAGTGTTCTGTGTCGCGACTTGCTCTCGAGATTATGCTGGAAACTTCTCCACAGCCCTCTGCATTTTCCACACTGTAAGGCAGGCAATCCAGGCACAATACTTATTGGTTCTGTGCTCTGTTAAAGATCTAATCAGCACGCAGATCTGTCTGCCATTTGACGTGTTTTGGGGCCCAGTTGATCATTCTCGAAAATATGAACACCTCAATTCCCCTCCGAAACTTTCTTGGACAGCGCCGCATTGGAAGGCTGAGCTTTGTCCAGACGTCAGACTCAGACAGGTTCAGCAAGTTCAATTCCTTGGTACCCGATTCAAATAGCATCTGCGTCGTGGTGCGTAATTTAGAGCGTCCTACCTCGAAAGACGCCTTCCCTGGAGGACGCAACAGCTCAACGATGAACTTCGAGAGTTCGCCCCGTGTGGACACAGGTGGGGCGTCCCTTCAATTTTGAAAAAAATACTACAAGTCTTCAGTGCTATTGGAACTGCCATTTTGTCCCTGCATCAAAATGCACTGTAGACCGAGTGTGCCCCAGCCATCAGACTCTGACGGCTGGGGCACACTCGTTATATGCTAGAAGGAAGAGGTGAACATTGTTCCTACTAGTAATCAACTTGCGTACATTAAGATGATATGATGGGGATCCTTGAAATATTGAACGCATACTATTCGTGGCTTTGTGTCATGCAGTTTTGCCACATCACGTTGTGGCAGGTGTGAGGTAGCACTGATACCACCTCTACACGCCTCAGCACGCCACACTCTACCCTCTGCAGGATTGCTGGGACTGGTGACGAAAGACTCCATAGACTGGACCCACCCCCACGATGAGTACAGTCAGCTGGCTCCAAATCTGCGCATCTGCCTGCGCATGCTGTGCAGCTACTTTGCATACATCGAGCTTGTCAACCAATCCGGCGCAGCAGGCCCGGTCCCAGACAATATCAGGCTGCAGAACACCTCTAAGAATGTGAATATCAACATGGGAGATCCAACCGAGCTGGGAGCTCAAGCCCAAGAAGGCCTGGATCATAGAGGCTGCAGATGGCACCAATCTGGAACAGTTCAGCCTGGTGAGCAATTCTGGTGCCAAAATTCCTCATTTGCACCGTGAGAAGCTTTTCTGAGGGCCCAGTTGCATGTTTGGTGTCATGCTTCTGCTGGAGGACCTGAGTCAGCGCTGTTGGTGAGACCCCTTCTTTTGGATTGCAGGATGGATGACTCCAGCCTAGAAATTCAGGCAACCACCACACCTTCAAGGGCTTTCTCTGGGCACCTGTTGGCCTAAGCTAATATCAGGGCTCCAAAGCTGTGTGCAGACATATTAGCCAGATATCTTTGCTGATGCAAAGCATTTTCTAGGTCTTTGTGGGTGAGGATCCTGGATTGATCATGATTGATTTATGTAAATTGCTGAAGGTCCTGCAAGCTTCTCATGAGAACGTAACACGCCCCCAAGCCAGGGATGGTAGACTTAGCCGTGCTGGCACGTTTGTCCCATATTGTGCTGCTGAAGATGTCATGCCATGAGATATCTGAGATAATGGACTGAGCTACAAGGGATTGCATATCATGCATGGCTGCAACTGTAGTGTAAGGGTAACAGGCTGGCCGGTCAGCTGACTAGTCTCCCGGACACAGGAAGTCCAAGCTGGAGATTGTTAGGTTAACACCTCTTTGGACTCAGCATGCCCCCATGCATTGACTTTGTCTGTAGACTTGCTTGATGGGAACAGGAATGGATCATTAGTACGCCCAATACTACAGAGCCCGTCGGCGACGCTGCGGGGGTCCAGTGGGTTGTAGCCCAAATCCAAATCGAGGAATTTCTGGCTTGGGAATCCAGAGCGAGAAGAACGTTACAGATGAATGAAGAACAGAGATTGAGGAGTGGATTAAAGTTGATGCAAGGTCCATGTGCGTACCACTCATGTGCGTTATGCAATTCTGTGGGACCTGTGGGCACCTGTCTTGGAAGCTTCCGCGATAGATACTCGAGTACCCTTGCGACATAAGAGGCCCTTCGATGAAGACGTAGTGCCTCAACATTTCATCAAAGTGCTTCTAATGGTCTGCAAGCATTCGTACCAGTCCCTGCTATGAGTTCCTCTTTATCCAAATTTTGACAGAAGTCTCGGTGCAGATGTGCATGGCTGGGTCAAAGATCGTTTCGTAGTTTATGGATCGGGGCTCAAATAGTATTATGAGTAGTGTGCTTGAATATGACATCAATCTGCCGGGGTCTGATCGACAGCTGCACGTCGTGAGCGACCCTTGCAGCCATGCCTTCGCGTACAGCATCGGTTCCAGTCTCTGGCAGGCAGCAAGTGAATTCCTAGAATTCCTCTCAGGTGTGTATTTTATGTGTGAAATTCGATGGGTATTATTCACATGTCTAAACGAGCAAGGGCACTCTCGAAATGAACCTTGGTGATGGGCAGGATTGCCAGGTGACTTCTATGCTGGTAAAGCTGTCCTGGAGCTAGGATGCGGCCTTGGGGTGGTGGGACAGGTCCGCCTCAGATATCCCCTTTGCGTGATGCGCCTAAGAGTGTCAGGCCAAGAGCCAAATCTGTACTCTGAGAAGCAGTTTGCAATCTGACTTTCGTCTGTACAGGCGCTGCAGCTGCGGGGGGCACTGGTAACCCTCACAGACAGGAAGATACAGCTGCCAATATTGCAAGCAAATGTGGATGCTAACTTTGGTGAGCGCCCGCACTGATGCATGCATGCACTGATGTAGCTTCCTGCCAGGGGAAATCTAGTGCGTCTAGAATCTGACGAGTGCATTTGTGATTCTTCAGGGGACCGACAGGAAGGTGCACCTCGTATAGCTGTCCTGGACTGGACAGAGCTGCCAGAATGGGCTGTTGAGACCCATTGGGATTTGGTCGTCGCATCTGATGTGGCCTATGACGAGGACTGCTTTGCTCCCCTCATTGACTGCCTGTCACGGCTGGCACTTTCCCCCAGACAGAATCACGCCGGCACAAAGGTGTGCAGCCCATCCTCTTCCACCATGTTGAGAGGTACAGTGCATGCTTCACCAAAATGCTATTGGCATCTCTCTGCACACAAACTTTGATGATGATGATTGTTGGACCAAATTTCAGAGCTGCTGGCCCTTGAATACGCGGTGGCATGGCGCCTGTGTGATCTTGTGATCTTTCTTCGTGGTGATGGATATATGGCTGCTTGCCGTAGCTCAGAGGGTAATCCTCAGCCGCAATAGCTACAATTGGGGACCCAAAGGAAGCGTCTTGACAATGTGCTTGGTGCGATTTTGTGCAGATTATCCTGGCCTTGCCTGACCGCCCGGAGACGCTGCCATTTTTTGCGGCTGCTGATGTGGCGGGGCTGATGTGGCGCCGCCTGCGCCACATCAGCCGGCCTGATCTGGCAACCCCAGTCTCCATATATCAGTTTGTCCAGCGGCCGTGTTCCCTGGATCCCTCTCACCGTGTCACTCCCAACAACGGAGCCAACGAAGCTTCCCCAAGCAAACGCTGCAAGGTAGGCTTAATTTTTATAGCACAATCTCTTTCTTGTGATGCATTTCGGTGACCAGTAACAGTGGTGGGATTCTGGCATGTGACATGCATCTGAGGTGTGCACCTCACTGTTAGGACACGAAAGAAAATGGTGGTGAGTTGTCATTGTCAGGTCTATGAAATCACCAGGTACAGTGAATCCCTGTATCTCTACAATGAAGCACATTTGAAATGTACTCCAGATCATGCACAGCACGATCCCATGCCGGCGCGGTGCCACAATGTGGAAAGAGAAACAGAGGGGCCAGGAAAGGCACATTTGCAGTGTGATAGGTTAGGAGCACTGATATGGTCAGTGAACCCCATGGCCGCTAACGCCAGGGCCGCTAATTTATGATAGTAAGTCAAATCAACTCATATCAAATTTTTATTCAAAATTAAGCATACAATTCAGTTTCCGTTTCAATGTTGTTAATTAGGTGGCTGGAGCGACGGATGCAGGCCAGGGGAGGACGATGGTTGTATTTGACTTTGACTGGAGTCTGGTAGAGGAGAACAGCGACACTTGGGTGCTAGATCAACTTGGCGCCACGGCCATCTTCAAGCGCTTGAAAGCCACAGGTGCGCCCATTACTGTTGCAGAATGCCGGCTCTTCCAAAGTATATTTTGAAATGCCTGCATGGTTCCTCCTCACAGGCTGAACACACGGGACAACCACAGGCCATCTTCATCGATGCGCTTAAAACTTAGCAATTTCATTTGAAATCTCCATTTCAATATGCTGGCTGTTGGTGAGAAGGTCCATATCTTTGCAATTTCCGGCATGCCGCTGAGAGGCTTGGCCAAAAAGAATCTCAAATAGACTGGCACTGACTTAATTTTGCAAGATCACTGCCATACGAGGTCAGGATTTCTCAAGTGTGCTGTCATGCAGGGATGCCATGGACTCAGCTGATGGATACCAGTCTCCTGGCTGCGCATGAGGAGCTGGGAAAGGGGCGGCAGGAAATCTTGGAAGCATGTGCCAGCGTGCCGTTTGCTGCATGCATGCAACAGGTGCGGCAGCGGTTACATATTGCAGTTTCTATATTACAGGTTGTTCCTTGCATTAAGGATAGTGGTGACTTTGCCATGTTGGTTAGCTGCGCAGCAGCCTGCCCTTCAATGGCGGCAACTTCAAATTTCTAGAGATTTCTGAGTCAAATGCTAGGTGGCAGAACTGCTGAATGTCTGCTTCACGTTTGACAGCTCCCCAGCTGGCTTATATCCAGAATGATGCCATATGTTAGCTCCTCGCTGGGCAGGAGCAAGTCGTGAGTCAAAGAGGAAGCTTTATGTCTTATTGAGTAGGAAAGATGCTTACTTTCTGAAGTCGATTCCTTGAAAGAGTGTGTGAGAGGTTGGGGGTGTACACAGGCTGTCAAAGAGCTGGCAGGCAGAGGGTGTGACCTGGTGATTCTCAGCGATGCCAACTCGCTCTACATTGACACCATCTTGCAGCACCACGGCCTTCAGGAACACTTCAAAGAGGTCAGCTTTTGTCCAGCGTTTCTCTAATAACTTTTTGCATGCGCGCCACGGAAAAGGAAATGCCCAGCGGTGTAGTGATCTGCACAGATTTCTGCTCTTCAATGGTGTTCTGCTGTCCTTGCATGTTCAGGTGGTTGTGCTGGTTAGTAATATATGCCTTCCATGATGCCTATGAGGAGGCATCATGTAAGGCAATATCTCTGCAACCCAAATGCACTCATGTCTGGGATGTCACACCAGCCAAGCAATTATCCTGTTAAATCATTCGATTTGGCCCCGGCTGGCCGGGGGCGTTATAATTACTGAGCACCGTGCCCACAGTTGATGGGGTCTTGCTTGGATCTGGCGGGTTCAACCATGGGGAGGATTGTGGCGATCTTTAACTGCTGCTTGTCTGCAGGTCGTACCTTGCCTTTTGGCGGGAAAAGCGTGTAATTATAATAATTGTTATCAATCGATGCGCGCAGGTCCACACCAACAGAGCCTGTTGGGAGGGTGAAGCGCTGAGAGTAATGCCACATCATCAGGATCCTGAGCCCCACGGCTGCCCCAACTGCCCTCCAAACCTGTGCAAGGGCAAGGTGTGCCTTCTCTCCTGCATGGCCCCGGCCCCTGTAGGGAAGGGGCATTGAAGCTCTCATCTTCAAGCTGTTCAAGCTTCAAGCAACTCCCACAGTGGCGGTATTATGGTCCATGATACCAGAGGCTCTGCAGTGCAGGCATCCCAAGGTGATGCATCCCAAGATGCAATGCGAAATGCTTGACAACACAGCCTTGATCAAAAGCCTCTGCCAATATGCTGCTCTCTTGAAAAATATTGCTTCTGTGGGTTCTTTTTCGCATTGCTGCTCTTGCTCCCCGATCGCTTACATGTCCTTTACTGCAGCCTTTTTTTGTGTGGCAGCTCAATAGGAACAGCCTCTCCCGATTCTAATCTCATGCTGTTTAAAAGGTCTGTGTGCCGGTCTGAAGTCCTGCCATGCACCAGGTGATGGAGCGGCTGCTGCTGCAGCAGAACTACAGCAGAGTAGTGTATCTGGGAGATGGGTCTGGCGACTTCTGCCCATCCACCCGCCTGGGGCCTCGTGACTTCGTGCTCAGCAGGGAGTTTTACCCGACAGGTGAACAAATTCCTGAAAATTACATGCTGTGCACTTGGACCCAAATACAAGCTTACGAAAGCCCCAGCCATGATGCGATGCCTTTTTCCTCTGTCGCTACCTTCATCTCTCTGACATTCTCAGAATATTCTGCTGTTGTTGCTAAAAGAGCATGGCTTCTCTCCAAGGGTTCTAGTGTCCCCATGAACATGAACATCTTGCGCCCAGACTGAATGACCAATCGACTTGACTAATTCTCGATGACTCATCAAACACGATGCATGCAGGGGCACCCTGCTCCCTGCTGCGCCTGGCGAGGGCTGAGTCAACACGCGTCACCGCCTGCTTCCGCGGAGCCGGCCGGCCGGCAAACGGCGGGGCCGCCGCCGCCGCGCTCGCTTCGGCCGCCGAAGCCGACGGCTGCACGCATTCAAAATCGCAGGCGGATCTCCTGGCTGGCAGCAATGCTGGCGAGGAAGTGGGAGCTGGCCCTGCAGCGGAAGAGGCTTCTGTAGTTGTCCCTGCAGGACAAAGCCAAGCAGAAGAAGGCAAGAGAAACGTGCAGCAGAGAGAGATGAATAAAAATGACTCAACAAATGCTGATCATGGGGATGTGGGGAGAGCGGCAGGCAGTTCAGGGTTGAATGTGCTTGGTGGGTCAGGGGGTGTGCCGGAGAAAGTAGAGGCAGAGAGGGGTCGCCAGCTGAGACGGGTGCAGGACTGGGCGCCATATCTGACTCAGGTGGAACCGCGCGGCTGCATGGCAGCTACGGTGTGTCCTTGGCAGACGCCAAGGGAAGCAGCTGATCTGCTGCTGACCCTTGCATGGGGGTGATGATGTAGTAATTTCTATGATCTTGTGGCTTGGAAATTGTCAGGGCAAGATAAAAGCGAAACAGTGGTCATTATACCAAACTTGGAGATTCATTGAACTGTAAAAAGTTCTATTGCACACTTCATTCCATGTGTCTTCTGCCACACCATATCATTATTGCATGCAAGCGTTTGTATGCCCTCACGAGATTGCATCATTTGTGCCTTACTCAGAGAAAGTAGTCATATTGGTATTTGCAAGATCACCGAAGGGAAACAAAGCTGCCTTTCTACAAAAGGTGTTCATTGAACACAGTGCTAAGCAATATGGTAACAAACCAGTACGGAAGCTTTGTCTGGCACAAAATTCCATTCTTTACAAGTGCAAAAACCACTGATTAGTTGCCTTGCTACCATCATTCAGCTCAAGTGCAGGTGCATTCAGCACAGGACAGAATATAGATTGTCCAAGCGCATGATTGCTACAATGCCGCAATCTTCCTGGCAATGAAGTCCCCCGGCTGCCTGCGCACGTGCATCGGCCCCTTCTTGTGCCTGCTTCCCAAGCTCACAACGCTGCTTGCCTGTGCGTATGGTCCTAATTCTACACTCCGGTCAAGCATCTGCTCACCACTCCCACTAAACGCAGCAGAGCTTGCATGCTCTGCTGACACACCTCCCCAACACCCCTCTTCCCACTCCCCATCTGCTGCTGCTTGTATGCGAGCAATCTCCTGCAATTGTCCCTTCCCCGAGCTTCCATCAAACCCATGCAGAAGCTCCATCTTGGTGTGCAGCTTAGTCATGGCCGCCTCCATGCGCGCCATGGCCAGCAGGTGCTGCGGCAGCTGCTGCTCTAGGTCATACTCTCCTTGCATGTTTTGCAACATTCTCCCAGCCCCCTTCATTCCCCACGCCGCGCTGTCTGCGCCCTGCATTGCTCCTGACGCCTGTGAGGCTCCAGACGGCGACTCCACTGCCGTGTGATGCAAATGCGGCTGTGGGGATCGGTCATGCGAGTGATGCATGTTTTGTGCTCCACTAGGTGACTCTGGGGAGTTTGTGTGAAAGGTACGCCCTTCGAGAACGCGCATACGGCGCTGGAGGTCCGATGAGCTGGAGGCCTGCTGAGTCAGCGCCAGCTGGATCGCCAGCATGGCGGCGCGCATCTGCTGCGTTTCTCCGGCACCCCTGCTGGCTGTGCCTGCTGCCTGCACAGCCTCGCTGGTCAGACCTGTAATCCGTCTGCCGCTCATTTGGTCCTGGACTTGTGCAGACCCATTTGTGCCAGCATGTGGAAATGACGGCCGGCTGACAGGTTTGGGGCGCTCGCTGCCATCAGGCATGGGCCCTTGTGCCGCAGCTCCTGACAGCTGCAAAGCTTCATCGCACCGCCTACGCACATTCGCAGCGGGGTCACTGGTTGCCTGTCTGAGCTCCTCATGTTGCCTCCTCAAGTTGCTTGAAATTTCATTTGAGTTTATTGCAGCTGCGGATGGGGCCGCTTCATTTGTCTCCTGCATGTAAGTGACCCTCTGCATGTCAAGGTTTCTAGCAGTGATCAGTGTGAGCTGAATGTCTTACTGCAGCCACATGTAGCAGTAGGGCACAGACTGGCAACAGCTTGGAAACCTGCCGAAGCAGGAAGACGTTCGATACACCAAAGTACTAAACCCAGTGACATGCCCAGCAGGACTCCAACAACACCGATATCTGCATCAGCATCACCTGTGATGTGTCTCCTCGCTGCAATGTGTCTTTTGCCGCTCCCACGCTGTGCACGCTGGGTAACTGCTCTGCCGCAGTGCGAGCTGACTCATGCACGCTGGGGGCGGCATGTCGTGCCGCACAGCGCGCATCGACCGGCCTCGGTGCTGAATCATCCTCCTGACAAGCCTCCACCACTGGACTGTCTGACACCGTCAGAATGTCTGTCTCCGTCAGAATGTCTGCCTCAGGTAAGCCATCTTCTTGAGGAGATCCGGGTGCGTGCTCGTCTGTCAGTACCAGCATTTCTGGCTCAAGCAAGCCATTCTCCAGACAAGCACTGCGTGTCTGCTCATCTGCCGACTTCACAATCTCTGGCTCAAGCACGCCATCCTCTTCTGAAGCGCCGCCCGCTTGCTCGCCTGTCAATATCAGTACTTCTGGCGCATGCAGGTAATCTCCTCCAATTCGATTGACTGCCAGCTCGTCTGCCACTGGCAATATTGCTGGCGCTAGCAAGCCAGACCTGTTGTCCGCTGTGACTAGCACTGCTTCTGGCTCGAGTAAGTCTTCTTCGGACAGCCCTGGCCACTTGAGGGAGGGGCCCTGTGACTCGCGCTCCTCGCGCATTTTCCTGTCGATGATCTGGTCTACGAGGGCGTCCAGCGAGGCCTTCGCTGAGCTGTCGCCGGCGCCCGCTGACATCAGCGGCTCTGAGGTGTTGGTGGCCGCCGCTGAGGTGGCGTCGCCCAGGATACACTCTATCGCCGGGATGGGAACGCCGCTTAACACCGTGCTCAGCGAAGCTGCGTGCTCGCTGATGCTCAGGCATGATTCGCTGCTCTGCGCCCTGTCCATTGCTTGCGAGTGAATTGGCACAACGGCCTGCCCGTCTGTCTCTGTTGCGCTGCCTTCACTGCCCTGATCCGGCCTAGAAGCCGGCCCATTTGGGGCAGTCCGACTTTCTGTAATAACCCGTGCAGTGCTATTGTCATCTGGGCTGCTTTTGCCCTTGAATTCTTCCATCATGCTGGAAGTGGCTTCCTGCTCATGAGGACTGTTTGTGTCCGCCGGCTCTTCACTATCTTCCGCTGAAGATGCCTGCAGATTGCCTTGTTGCTGCGGCATTTCCTGTGCAGCGACCTGTGCCTCAAGCTCACCAGCGGCCGGCTTTGGCAGGAATGAGTCAGCGCTGCTAACCGCAGCTCGTGCCTGATCTGGCGGCCCGCATGTCAGATCGTAGCCTGCCCGCTGCAGCCGGCTCTGGAAGGCCTGGAACGCCATCGGAGACGCTGCGGCGATCGACGGCGCCGGCGACAGCAGCGCCTCTGCCTTCAGCTCCTCCATCTGCGCATCCACCCCTTACTTCAAGTATCCACCCTTTGTTCTCAGTAATCTGTTACAGTCTTCAAAGTTGATGCTTTTTAGACAAAACATCCTGTGCAGCGTCAGGAGGCCGGCCAGCAGGCACTGCCACTGGAGTGAACAGATTCGATGCATTCCAATGGCACAAATCCCAAGGACAAAGGCATAAATTAAATTGAGATGCGTGCATGTGCGCATCCCTAAATTCCACCACAGCCACTATCTGACAGAAAAACTGCGTTTGAGAGCGCGAGGCAGACTCACTTGCTGAGACAGTGCATTCGAGCCAAAGACTATTGATTCCCGGCTTCCAAGCGGGTACAGACTACTTGAAGCTTCACAGTGTCTGCAGCCAGCAGCTTTGCTGACAGAGGGATTAGTAAGGGTCACCTCGCCGCGCAGAGACTCGATGTCGTTCACAATCGTGGCTCGCGCAGTTGCCAGGCCCAGGACCGAAGTCTGCCGCAGCAGTGAGGTGGAGTGCTGCAGCATGGCTTCCAGCCGGCGCGACTCCGCCTTCTGGGCAGCTGCCGCCTCTGCGCGCAGCTCCCGGGCAGCTGCCTCCAGCGCCTTCTCGGCGCGCGCGGCCGCCGCCTTGTGCCGGTTGTCCAGTCCGGTCAGCGCCGCCTGCATGACAGTGAGTCGGTCACATTACGTCACCTCCAGCTGACTCACGGCTGATCCAACGCCTGACAGAACTGCATGTACACATGAGCCGCGGAAGTTCTCAAGAAATAATTCTGCCATTTTAATGCCCATCAAGAATCAGCTGTAGAATGGGCTTGATTGAGGGTGTTGCATGCCCCATGCATGCTGCTGTCAGAACCAGCTCTTCCTCAGAGCCTGCCAGGCGGTCGTTGATCTCATTACAATAGCCTTGCGTCCCATGCGTCGTAATTCAAGGCTGTCAAATTATGGGCATTTGATCATGCAAGTAGATTGCCGAAAAGTTGAGTAGTATACCTGCATCTCCAGGATGCGCAGGTTCTGCTGTTCTCTCCAAGCCTTCAGCGACCGGCTCTGCTCCATCGCAGCGTTCAGGTTTGTCAGCGTCCTGGTGTTGAGCTGTGCTGTCTCCGCCTTGAGTGCCGCCATGTCTCCCACCAGCTGCCCCTTAAGCTCCTCCACCACCTTTCGCAGCGCCTCCCCTGGCAAGATTTACAACCTAGGATTGAATTCAAATCTGAGTCTGAGCACTTCTGGTTCAAAGGATCAGCTCTTGCAACTTATCACCATTTCCCTGCCGCCCAATTTTGCAGAACTTACCTTCAATCCAGAGTTGCTTCTTGTTTCTGTATCCCATTTTCTGTGACATCCTCTTGCTTTTACAAGCCAGAAGTATGGTAAATAAGCGCAGGCAAGATCATCTCAAGATGTGGCAGCCAAGCTCTGCAGGTGCCACGGCTTGCACAGACAATCTTCAGGCCTTGGCAGTGCCTCCACATTAACCCAAACCTACCCAGATGGCACCTTCCAATGTCTCTGGGCAATCCCAAGAATTTCCGATCTGCCCTGTCAATTTGGCTTGTGATGGCAAAACATTCTAAGCGGACCAGAACTTCACCCCAGAACCCACAGCATGAGGCCAATCCAAGAGAGAATCCCCCTGTGATGTCAAACCTTGAAGGCTCACCTGCAGCTGCAGATGTGGCACTGATCTGCTCGATGCCAGCGCTGACCATTTCGCCCATGGCAGTGTTGCAGCTGAACTCAATCTGCGCAGCCTCCTTTGCCAGCCTAGCGTCCATGTCAGCACGCAGTCCAGTCAGCTTCTGCCCTGTCAGCTGATCCCCTCGGATCTGGCTCTCCTCCGTTGCGCTGATGCGGTCGTCCACTTGCTCCAGCCAAGACTTGATCTGCACGTTGGCATCCATGAAACGTAATTACCTAGTGCCAAGGCCGCACAGAATGGCTAAATCTGATACCCGTGTTGCTGGACGTACCTAGATCCTAGATCGCTAGGAACTGCAAACGTGTAATTATAATATCAACAACAATCACATTCACCTATCAATGAGCAGAAGTGAACGTTTGCCCAGTGAGTGATTTTCCATCTAGCTCTGTAACAACATCAACGGCCTTCATTCCTTCACCTTTTTCTCTTTCTGTATTTTGGGATATCCTATGAGAGTATCCTGTGATTGGGGACCTCAGATGTTTGCTTCGATATCCTCAGGCTCCTCAGCTTGTTGACTTGCTTCTTGACCAGCAGGATCTCATCCTTGCAAGCATGATGCATTGTTGCTTTTCATTGAAAATTAGCAAATTGCAAAAGGACATACCTGATAGGAGTCAGCCTTGGAGTCCAGCATGGAGCCAAAAGAGGAGTTGGTTGCCTGCAAAGCTGCCTCCAGCCCTTCCCGCTGCTCGTCCATGTCCCCTTCATCTGCCTTGCCTGCCACCAGATTCTCCAGCTGCAGATCAGTCAGGCAGTGACATCATGTACCCATATCAGTAATCATACTCTTATTACACACTCTTCCCTCCAACTGGACACTTTCTGCAGAGACAAGCTGCAGGCACAGCTTGCCACATATCCTACCCCTTCACGGACTCGGTAGATCCAAGCTAGACCCAGTCAACCATGGGTATGATGCTCAGTGTGTACACCGCAAATTGCCAGCCAGGCCAATCCATAGCACATCAAGAAATCACACAGAGATTAATTCAGAGTCCAGTATGCATCAATCAATGAACATTCAGACCTTCTAGGTACATTATGCTCTGTGCTGGACAGTCCAGACTCAGAAGTGCCAGTTTAGTTAATATCCGCAGGAGGGTGACTTCGCACCTTCTTGATGCGGGAGCTGACATCAAACGACGAGGCTTTCTGGGACAGAGCGGCATTGATGTCTTCCCTGTTGGCTTTCTGTTTCACGTCGAGTTCCAGTTCAGCAATTCTCTCAATTTGGTGGCTGGCAGCCTCGTACAATGCAGTGAGGGCAGTCCTGACGACCTCCTGTAGCATATTCAAGGATTCTTACGGTTAAAATTTAGTCATCTCGGCGAAGTTGAGGGTGGTTACCGAAACTTGATGGAGAAGAAAGTTTGTCTCACCTGAATGTTCCTCCACTCATTTTTTCCCTGCGATAATAATGTCGATCAGCGTCAAAGCTACATAAGTCATTCTTAATCCCATGAGAAATATTCATGCATTAGCGCTGAAACCAAATAGCAGAGCAGCACCTGGATGAGGTCCCGAGAAGCAGCGCCCGGCAGCACCATGGAGTGGAACGCAACGATTTGAAAGGCGATACTGCTAATGCATGCATTTAAGAAGGACAATCTCTGGCTTCCCGAGCCGGCACCAAGTGCTGGATGGGTCGGATCGCTGAACGAGACGAAAATAGCCCCAAGTGGTCAAGGGTTCCGGAACCCGCTCATTCAAGACCCTTACATTTGGTGTTGATTCCCCAGTCAATGCAAAAGCTTCCGACATTGCAGATCGATGCCATCCAAGTCCACCACAAAACTATATACTACAGAGAGGTTGAGGATCATACTCTGCGCTCAGATCATCGGTGCCAACCGCATTCTGTTGCGCTCCATAATTTTTTTGTTGGTTTACTGGAATTGTTGTTGCTCCTGTTTACTGAGACAGTGCATTATGATCGATTAGTACCTTGCAAAATCACCTGCAGCTGTGTTGAGTACGAGAGACCTGGAGTGCAAGCCAACGCAGGCCAATACTACTTAGCCGTCAGGATGAGTTAGTAAGGCACTACGCAGAAGGGTCCGGCTTTCATGCTGAGGCATTCAAACACCAGGCATTCGTGTAGCCGCCTTCTCTCCTATCTCCATCCGGGCTCTGCAGCCTTCCAAGAATCCACTGCTTGTAGGGCTCGCGGGATCCTTCCCTCCACCAGACTCTTCAATGCGGCTCCAGCGCCTGAGGAGGAGCTTCGCCACGACTCGTAAGCCTTCTGTCACTTAGCAAAAATTTCCTGACATCGCAGCGATGGCATTACCTTGGGACAACGACGTACAAGCCATGCACAATTTACGTTGACTGAAGTGATGATGACCCTGCTTCCACTTACTTCAGCATCAAGCATCCACGGTACTCTCTAATACAAGTCTTCCAGAGACAAATAGATCTTTGTGAGTTCAGAATGACCCTACAGGCACATAGATCTGGCTCATGATACTCCTACTAGGTCAGTATTGAGGTCTATTCTGTAGAGTGCAATGACATGCTCACAGAGCCGCTGGCTCCACAGGGAGGAGGCGGCTGCAGCGCACAAGGCGGTGCACGAGCGGCTGGTGTTCGAGCTGTTTGGCATCCGAGAGAAGGTTCGCGCCAACTTCGCTGCTGGAGAGTCACCCGGGGGTGTGCCGCGGCGGATCAGGCGGGAGGATGAGCCCATCCTCTACGTTACACCCCTCAGGTGCCCAACCCATGCACCCTGACATTTGGTCTGCATGCAGTCAGGAGAGCCTCAGACATCCCATTCCCACAGCATGCAGTGCCCATGCGCACAGTTTGGGTCATGGCTTTCATACTTCAGGATGCTATGTCTGCTCTTTGTTTGCGTGCAGTCAGACACTCCATTCCCACAGCATGCAGTGCGCACGCGAAGTGTTGGAGCAGTCTTGAAGCCGCTTACGATCTGGCAAAGGTCCTCAAGTCCAGTCAGCGCTCCACTGTGAATAACATGTGTTTTTACTGCGTGTGCGTAGGGAGCTCCTCAAGGTCATGCAGGGGTCGAGCAAGGAGGAGGACGCGGCGATGCTGCGGCTGTGGGAGAGGCAGATCGACAGCGAGACAAACACGCTGCAGAGGACCGTGGAACGCTACAAGGAGTCCGTAGCCGCCATGGAGGCTCGCGGCGAGCGGACGCAGCTGCCGGCTGCCCGGCGACTCATCCTGCGGTGGTATGAGCCGCTGAGAGACGCCATCCATCGGGAGCAGCAGGCGGTGGGCTCCTGACTCACTCCGGCTTTCACATTATTATCAGTACATTTAGAGACCTTTGGGGAGCCACCTGAGGCTCATTGGTCCTGTAGGCAGTCTGTCACTGCCCATTTTCATACATCTATGGGTTCAATTGAGTAAAGTAGTGTGTCTATGGTTCTCTCAGACGGCACAGCCTGCTGCTGTCAGCAAATGATGTTGCCCAATACTTCATATCTTCCAAGGATCCCTCAGAAAAACTATATATTCTTCTGGTCAGTCCAAGCATGTTTCAGTCTCTGGGCCACCATGTACTCTTGATCATGCGTGGGTAAGAATGAGAGTGTGCATTATTACGAGGCACATCTCATCAAACTGGCTGATGTGATGCATGCATGATCATTTCAGCACTTCCCCTGGTGTCTGAGCGGTTCCCTTGGGTGTCAACACAGATCATCCTGAAGGACAACGCGATGGTTACGGGGCGGCACATCTACGGACCTTTCCTGCTGCTCTTGCCCCCGGACCAGCTGGCAGTCATAACGCTGCACGCCACGATCATGTCTATGATGCTGGGCGAGAAAGTCAGGCTCTTCAAGCACAATAAGAAGACGCCCTCCGCGGGGATCAACACCGTCACTATCATGGCTGTTCAGATCGGCAGGGTGCGCTCATCTCCATATTATATGCAACCCCTTATTTTTACCTCTCTCTGCATTCAACCGCTCGGCAGGGGACCAACTACTTGTTTTAATGTACCCTGCACTCAGCTGTGCGTATCGGCAGGGTGTGCTCGTTTCCCTTGTATCAGGACTGCTTCAAAACAAAATACAATCACACAGTCAGTTGATAATCCCTGTGGAGATGAGGCGAAGTAGGCGAGGCGATGTGAGCAGTCCTGAAAATGCATGTGAGCACTCGCGCAAATGGGTGATGGGCAGCTTGGATTACGGCGGCTAGCCCAGTAGTAAAGGTAATTTCCTTAAATAATTAAATTCTTCAATTGCGTGCACCTTTGTGATGGCCAGTCTGTTATTGCTGCCCGCAGGCGGTGCAGAAGCAGGTGAGCGTGGAGCAGATCAGAGTGCGCGTGGAGCTGGAGAACACTAAGCGCCAGGTCAGCCTCGTAGTCACCCTCCATCTCTTCCATTTTTCTTTGTGACCTTCACTAACCAGATGCCCTCTAGGTGGGGTTACATATGACAGCACGCGTAGCAGGTATGTTCACAGGCAAGCCTGGCTTGTGCAATTCAGGGCTAATCCTATGCCTGACTCTATTGTTCAGACCTAACGCCCAGCATGACATGGAAGTAAGCTCCGGCAATGACAATTTCACCCTGCCAAAAAATGCATCAAGGCACCACACCGAAACAGTACTTGAGTATTGTTACCGCGGCTGTTGCCTTCACGGATCACAGTCATGATTTTCTTTTATACATCAGAGCATGTATTCATGAAACTGGAAATAATTGGAAAGTTCTGCTGCAGGTGGTGTCAGACTGCCTAGAGGGCATCATGGGCGAAAAGAATTTTGCGGAGCTGAACCAGGGGGGAACCTCAGCCCAGGTGCTCAGGAATCCCCGCGTGCTGAAGAAATTCCAGTTGGGCTTTGAGCAGATTCGCGCTAGCACTGACCTGCCGGATGACGCTCAAGAGTGGCTTGAGGTAAGGAGTCAAAATCCTGAGACCTTACATGTCCTTTTAGAATTTTGAGGCCCCAGATGGCCTCTCAGCGTGCCCTATCCATTGCATGACAACCTGCAGGTCGGGTGAAGTGGGTGGATGATTCCCAGGGCAGTGGTGTCTGTGATGACATAAGCGTGATGTCATGGGTCAGCGGTGACCTCAGCGATGACATAAGCGATGACATGAGTGTGTGCTGCATGCAGTCACTGGACGGCATGACCGTGCATGGGCGGCTGGATGAGATCAGGAAGCGCTACAGGATTAGTAAATACTCGGATAACATCAGGCTGCGCTACGGCTACACAAAGCTGACCCAGGCAGAGAAGCGGCTTTGGGACTCTGGGGACTGGACGCAGGCAGACCAGCTCAAGGTTGAATCAAATTCAAAATTAAGATCGAAAATCAAACCCTGGCAAAAAGAAGAATTGCAAGTTTCAAAATTCATATGGTACAAATACTCTGTCACTCCAGGCTCCATGTCCCTCTGAAGTGGATTTCAGGCTGATTTCCACACTCCCAAAAGGGCTTGTGTAGCATTTGTCTCATCTATGCTCCCCATTGTCTCTGAAGCCAATCTAGAAAAGAATTCTAGATCTAGCTTGGGATTTAGGTGGAGGGGATGAAGCCAAGACCCCAATGGGGCAAAAATTATAAAAATACCATATGAAAATAGAAAATGTCGTAAAGGGGTTTGAAAAACCCCCCGTCCTGACTTCAAGACTGACGGCTCGTGGCGCTCGGCTGCAGATTGGGACGGCTCTGCTCAACCAGCTGCTGCAGTGCTTAACCGTGGAGATTCCCAACCCCGAGTACGGCAATGAAGATGAGCCGCGCTTAATAGAGGTGCCGGCATTTGTGCACAAGGTGAGAAGCCCCCCTGGGCACCATGGAGTGTGGGGGAAATTCAATCATCCCCAACCTAAACGTAGGGCATCATGGCTGGCGTTGTGCAAAGTGAAATCGGAAGGTGTTGCCTAGAACACATGACTGGGTGCTTGATCTATGGAGTCTGCCCCTGGTGGTTCCCAATTGCATGAAGGGGCACATGCCCCATTATGAGATGGACATACTTCGTGGTCTATCACTGTTCTGTATGTGTGAATGTGCTGGTTAAAAATGGGTAGTTGAGGAGGACAGTGGAAATGCTGACCTCTGGTTGGCTGCAATGGGACCACCCGGCAGGGAATAATTGACAAGATTCTCCCAATGAGACAAAATCTCATGTTCCGCGGTTTCATCGGAAACGTCAGCGTGCGCATATACTAAGATAAAAAGGTTTTGCTTGTGCTGTGCATCAGGTGCAGTTGGTCTATGACTTTGACAGGAAGAAATACAAGAGGACCGGCAAGATTGTCTGTCACGACGTGGTCATGCACCGCCTCGAACAAGTGCAGGAGGTGAGCCTTTTTTATGCAGCTCCATTGCACAGGAATTTGCTGATATTGCTGCGCTCATACACTGCACATGACACAAGAGTCCGCGCTCTGTCAGGCAGACGTGGCACTGGGCAATCCCCTGCAGACTCAATTAGCCTGATGTTGATGATTTCTTGATTGTTTTCTGCCCTGTCTGCCTGTCTAGCACGGTGAATCCCTGATGGAGTATTCACGTGCCCCCCCAGCAGCTGAGTTTTGGAAGCCTGCACATTTTGCATACATCTAGTCGAGAGGTTCAGGGCATTGCCTTTCAGCAGTGCTGTGCCTTTGACTATCCTGCCACAGCATGCATGCAGGCTTGACGACGCGGGCTTCATTAGGGCGTTTGAATTTGAATTCGGTTCCATGCGCATCTACATGTGCTTGGCCTTGCATGGACGGCACCCCGGGGTTCAGCCGGGCGTCCGAATTCGAAATTTGAAAAATATTAAAATTCGAAATTCGAAAATGCAGGTGCAGGATCTGCTGACGCCCAAGTTCCAACCGATGCTCATCCCGCCGCTGCCCTGGCGCTCGCATGACTCTGGGGGCCACCTGATAATGCGCGGAAGCATCATGCGAGTGCACACGTACCCGAAGGGCGTCAGCCGCGCGATAGAGACTGCTCAAGAGCGCACGCCTTACGGCCTGTCCAGGGTGATCCACCCCTTGATCCACCATTGCAATGGAGTTTATAGAACATGTCTTAGTTAGGTGTAGAACCCCCCAACGTCTACCCTCTCTTCAGGGTGGTTGATGAGATTACACATTCTTCAATCTGTGGTGTGGGCACGCCTGACGGCCTGTCCAAGGTGACACACCCCTTGGAATCCACCCTTTGCAAGTAAAAAGGGAGCAGATACGAAGAATAGGTGAAGAAGCATTCAAGGTTGCATGCTCTGGTGTGTCTGCACACCCCAGTACTCTTCTGGGTGGTTACAGTTTTCACAGGCCACACACTTCATGTCGAGTGATGCGCAGCCCCGCGGCTTGTGCAAATTAATTGCACCCCTGGCAATGCACCCTGTACTTTGCAGTGGTCCTCGTTCTGTGCTGCTCAATATCACTTGACACGCTCTCCGTCCTGAAAGGGCCGATTTACAAGGGCGAATTCCTGTATATTTGCCAGGGTGTAGCTGTTTTAGTTGGCCCAGGCAATTCACCCCTTGCATTTGCCACAATCTGGCCGTCCATGTTGGATGCACCCTTCACTTCACGCCAGGCTGCTGCACAGAATTAGCCGTATTGGGTGATCCACCCGTCGTTTCACCCCTGCCATGTGACTGCTCCCAGACGATTCACCCCAGAACGGGTGGATTTGAATATTGTGCCGCCATCCTACGCGTACCATGCAAGAACCTCCGCGCCGTTTGTCCCATGCAACGACATGCACGGCTTGCATGCGCGTGTTCTTTCACATTGGATCCTTCATAACACTGACAGGCCTTGCTACAAGACAAGTAGCTCCACGCCAAAGCAGCTCCCAAGGGGCGACAAGCAAGCGATCATTGATGGCAGATCTGTCTTCAACTTGATTGATGCATGCCTGGATCTAGACAGCTGAAAGGACATGTTGTCTGCAGGTGTACGACGCTCTGAACGCTGTTGGGGAAGTGCCTTGGGCCATCAACAAGCCGATGCTGGCTGTTGTTGAGAGGGCTTGGGCTGCCCAGCTGCCCATCTGCGGGCTGCCCGTGAAGTACGTCGACCAGAAACCTCAACTCAAATCCACTGCCAAGCGCTTCCGCACCCACCACCACCGGCATCAGCTGCAGCTGCTGGTGAGTCATTACTATTACTAATTTTAATATCATCATTTTGACGGATCAGGAATCTGTGAAACGGGCAGTAGAACAATGCCCACAGTACCAATGAGCCTCGGGTGGCTCACAACAGGTCCCTCAAATGTAGTTGTTATTATTCCTATCATTATATTTATTGGTATCGATTATATGGCACGCCGTCCTTGCCAAGAGGCAAGGAGCGTCCGCAGAAAAGCTCATCGTGAGTACTGCACTTGATGTAGCTGAAGTCACACTGAGCCTCAGTTGGGTGATCTTGGAATGGCTTTGCACTAGTATGCACAGTAGAAGACTGCTGCCTGCCTTGGGCGTGCTCCCCTTGAGTGCTTTCCAAAGCCACCTTCTAGTGGCCTCTACACCCGATAGCTCAAGTTCCTTGACTAGGGGTGTGGGTGTAGGGATTTGGGGTAGGTCACAAGGGGGGTTGCCACCATTAAGATACACTCGTGTGCCTGTGAAATTGCAGCTCACAAGCCAGGAGACAGGTGCAGAGAGGACCAAGCGCATGAAAGGCAACCGGCTTCTCAACAAGCGCATCCGTGAGACGCACTCACTGCGCTGCGACCTCAACCTCAAGCTTGGGGTAGGCCCACTCTTATTATTATTATTATTATTTCACGCCTATCCAAGCCAGATTAGGCTTAGGTGCGTCGCAGCAGCGTTTCCCCACTGGGGCCACTAGGCCCACTCTTACACAGTGGTGATTGGGTCATATCGGACAGTGAGGGACATTGGTAATTTAGAATGATTAGGCTCCTCAAAAAGTAACTGAAATCGTCCAGGGAAATGGGGCAGTGGGTTTTTCCCCTTGGTACAAAATTTCTGAAGGTGTAGTTCCTGAAGCCTGAAGCCTGTCCCTGGCATGCATAGTAGCTGCCACGATACCATAATGGCTTTGCAGTGACCTTGCTTTTGAACTGGGTAGTAACAGTCTGATTTTGAGGACCTTGTTTTGTGCCGGCAATATGCTATATCTTCCTTAGCCTGCATGCTACCTTGAAATGGTGCACGGAAATGGTTTTTTGATCCCATTGCTGCGGCGCAACTCTTCTGGGTCGACAGCAAGGGGGTGGTTAATGCAGTGACAATTGCTGTGAAGGGACGTCAACGTACCAACACTTGCTTTTTAGAGCAGTAACAGTTAGTAATGCTGCAGACAAGAATACAAGCACACAATCCAGTTAGTAACATGTGAAGCTGCATGCAATGTCATCTGGAAAATGTGACCCACCTGCGACTGAAGCTGCAGGTCAGACTGCTACCAACTGAAACAAAAGAGGAGATGTGACGAAGGGAGAGCCTATCAAGCTGTGAAGGACAAAGAGATGAATGCAAGAATAAATGCCTGGCTCGGGAGATGGCTGTGTAGCTAGCGCATGAGAGTTGCGAAGAAGTGATGATCGTGTTACCTGTGCAGCACCAGAGACCGAAGCAGTAATATTTGCTGTGAAGAAGTGTTGACGCTACTACGGCTGGTGCTACAGGTGGCGAACGAGTTCAAGGACGAGCTCAGGTTTTATTTCCCCCACAACCTCGATTTCAGGGGGCGCGCATACCCTCTGCACCCCCACCTCAACCACATGGGCCCGGATGTTTGCCGAGGCCTGCTTACCTTTGCAGAGGCTCGTCCCCTCGGTCCAGATGGCATCGGCTGGCTCTATGTGCTGGTGAGACCCCCTGCGTGGCATCATCATCATCATTATTACTACACACTTTTCCTGCCAAGAGGCAAGGTGCGTCCTGCAGACAAGCTGCAGTCAAAGGCTGCCATAATCCTACTCCACACAAGCAAGATCCAACCAACCGTGGGCATGGTGCTCATTGGCCCCAGCTGGCGGGGGGCGACACAAATACTGAGCATGGCCTTGTCAGCGAGAGACATTTCGGGGTACTCTGATGAAAAAGAGAAGTCTGTGTTGGCAACGGGACTGGAAGACAGGCAGCATTTTTATGGATTCCAGCCTGAAGCAAATGTGGTTATAAATGGTTGCTTGGGAATGCGGGCTGGAAGCCCACAGAAATGCCAAAAGTAGGATGACTGTGAGGAGAGTTCATACTCATTTGTTGGCAAATCGACCCTCTGGTCAACTTGCCATTGCGATCACTTGCCATCCCGTAGCACCAAGTTTATATACCCCTGGAACTCTGGGCCCAAATAAAGGGCCCAAATAGGGGGAAATGTGGCTTCTTGCATATCCAGGAGAGCGTGCACTCTATGCTGCGTAGGGAGATCTACGCAGCACAGTGCATGCAGCAGCGGGTCTGAGGCATGCCTGTCGAGAAAAAGTCTGCACTCAATTTTCGCTGGCATGCACGCAGATCGCCAACTCGTGGGGCAAGTCCATCGACAAAATGGACTTTGAGGGGCGTCGGCAGTTTGCGCAGCGCAACTTGGAAGCAGTTTTGGACTCTGCAGAGCGGCCGCTGGACGGCCACAGGTTAGCCTCACGCATGCGCGCATTGTTTGAAGCCGGAGCTGTCACCGGTTGTCATGCATGGCGGCTTGGCATGGTCCAGTCATCAATATTACTAATCATTTCACGATAAGCCCTCTTGTCTGTCGAGCGTCCAGAAATGGGATAGCATGTCGGACTCCAATAAATAATAATAGTAAATGCAGCGTTTGCCCATGCATGTTCTCTATAGGACAGACCTTGCGCTCCACCGGTGCCCAAGCTCTTAAAGGAACCCTCAGCCTGTCCCTTCCTCAGCTGTTCTTTTCAGCCAAACAAAAGCCGGTGAAAACTTAGCCCATCTTAAAACCCTGATCCTGACCTTGTAGGTGGTGGACCAAGGGGGAGAAGCCGTGGCAGTTGCTGGCAGCTTGCATGGAGGTGAGGCCCTCAAGGAAGGCGGTTGTGACAATTCCTATGAAATCTCCTCACACCCTGTATCTTTTGTGAATGCAACATGTGCCTCAACTTGCACCACTTGACTGCTTGCTGACAATGATTGACCGTGCTCCTGGGCCGGAGGTGTCTTGTATGTTTGCACGGATTGCAAATGAATGTCGACGCAGCCCTTCCTCCCTACCTGGCGTTTGCTCTACCTCTTCTGTCATGCTTTCTCCCTACCATGACGTGAAGAACAGGCGCCGGTACTGGGCGGGTGAGGCGGTTGCAATGGGTGCATTGGCAAACCCTGAACCCGAAATCTCCTGGATGCAGGTGCGCGACGCGCTGGCGTCCGGCAATCCGGCGGCGTACCTTTCGCGGCTGCCGGTGCAGATCGACGGCTCCTGCAACGGCCTGCAGCACTACGCCGCGCTCGGGCGAGACAAGGCCGGAGGCAACGCCGTCAACCTGCGACCCGCGCCTGCCCCGCAGGTTCGCATCCTTCGATATCCTTTCATTTTTTTTTCAATAGTTTGGCGCTCGGCCGGGGCAGGGCCGAACGCAGCGCCGTCACCCTGCGGCCCGCGCCAGCCTGCAGATTCGCATCCTTCAACTTTTTTTCCCCTTTTTGTTTGGCGCTTGGCCGCGATAGGACCGGAGGGAATGCTGTCAACCTGCGCCGTGCGCCTGCGCCGCAGATTCTTTGCCCCAATCTTGACCAACACCTGTCTCACCGCTGTCAAGCATTTGGGATCTTTCACTGTCTGGCTTGGGGGCCTTCCTGACTGCTTTTCCACCTTGCGGGAGCTGTTTTATCACATTTTGGGTTCTGCCCGCGCAGCTTAGATGTGTTGTACATAGTCGGCTGCACAGCCACAGCCCACGTCTCTCACGGTCTCCCTTGTGACCAAAGCTCAGGCACGGCGAGCAAGTCAGAGCGCTTGCAGTTCATCGGATGAAGCAGATCTGCTCAAAAGCCCGTTGTGTGCGCAGGACGTGTATGGAGAAATTGCGGCAGAGGTGAATAAGATGGTGGCGGCCGACGCGGAAAAGGGCCTGCATGAAGCGCTGGCACTGCAGGCAGGGCTCTTTTACCAAGCATTTGACAAGCATTTTTGAAGCATTTGAATTTAAATTCAGATTGCAGTGGGGAAGATGAGTCAGGTCTCAGGGGAGCAGACCATGCAGAGCTGCGTCGGATCAGCCCTGCATGCTTGTCACCCCGACTTGGGGATCTTGTGTCAGTGATGCCTCGAACTGTCCGCCCCTTTCGATGCAGCAGCACAGCGCGTGCCAGTCATGGCGCAACCCCGGGGCCAGCCTGTATTCTAATTTTGCCCCTTTTGTGTAATTTGCTTGGCTGCTTGAATGTCTGAATGACATATCACAGGGGCAATGCACGTCCCACCTAGGGGTATTTAATATACAACAGTTGGTTATTATTTCCCCCTCTCCCGCCCTTGCTGCACGTGCTCAGGCAGCAGGTGCCATTTGTTAGCTCTGCCTGGAGTACTGACTCACTTGCCTGTCAGTCCCCCAGCATGGGCACGTCAATTGCAAGCTGGTTTGCCCTGCCTCTCATTTCCGAGGCAGGCCGGATTGCTCATATTACTTTTATTTTCATTGCACACCTTTCCTGCCAAAAGGCAAGGTACGTCCTGCAGACAAGCTGCAGTGACAGGCTGCCACAATCCTACCCCTTGTTGGACTCGCCAGATCCAAGCAAGACCCTTTCAACCGTGGGCACGCTGCTCAAGGTTTATACCGCCCCCCGCCAGCCGGGGCTTGCTCATACACCCCCTGTCGATGACTCATATACCCCCTGGGCTGCAGGGGCACATAAACCGCAAGCTGGTGAAGCAGACGGTGATGACGAGCGTGTATGGAGTCACCTATATTGGAGCGCGGCAGCAGATCCAAAACAGGCTGCTGGAGCGCGGCTGGAGCCACAATGAACAGCTCTACCGCTGCGCCAACTACGCCGCCAGAGTGCGCACCTACTTTTTTGGGCTAATCAACCCTCTGGTTGATGTATATATATCGAGAAATTCTCCTAGAGGGTAAAGAATGGCAACCCTGACACACAGCAGGTCAGATGCAAAGTCAGGGACAAACTAAGCAAACGTGCGATGTGATGCAAACAAATGCATCAAAACATCCTGGCGATTTGCCTTTGCGATATCGATCACATTGGCATTGGTCTCCGATGTCGAGTCGCCGATGCAGGGGTAATAATATGCGCCCAGTTGGACCTTAGGGTTTCCGAATTTGGTCACAAATTTATCAAAGGTTTCATAATTTGGGTGATATGGTCTTGACTGTACACCTTTTTTGGCTCAAAATTAAATGATTTATCGCGGCTTTTAGAATGACTCCTACAGTATTTGTCACGATGTTGCAATAACCATTCTGGCTCATAAGTAACGATAGCGGGGGCTGTGCAGTTGACGCTACAGGGGCTGGAGGAGAAGTTTGACAAGGCGGTGGGCATCATGCGCTGGCTCGGGCAGTGCGCGTCGATTGTGGCCAGCCAAGGGAACGCCGTCGCATGGCACACACCCCTGGGCCTGCCAGTCATGCAGCCCTACCGCGAGAAGGTGCGTTTCCCCTCCCCTTGGGGTTTTAGGGGTGTATTGTATACAATTTTCTGAAGGAAGGGCACGCCGTCGCACTGGGCCTGCCAGTCATGCAGCCCTAGCGCAAGAGGGTGCGCGCTCACCTCTCTTTCCATACAAGAGGAAGCTGTCAAGGGATTTAGAGGGGCCATTGTCAAGAATTGCATTACAAGCAGTACAAGCACGGGGTGCAGACGGTGCTGCAGCGGCTGATAAAGAGAGAGAGAGGGATTTGCGGTACTGCCTCAAGAACATCTGAAAATGTAGTAATATATCTGATTTACTGAGGGTGAATGATTCTGTCGGCAGTGCTAGCACAGCTGCTTAGACGGTGCTGCAGCGGCTGATGAACAAACGGCTTCCGGTGCTGGGTTTAGGAAATCTGAAAAGGGCTTGTAGATCAGATTATCTGAAGATGAATGATGTGTGCGTGCAGTACAAGCACGTGGTGCAGACGGTGCTGCAGCGGCTGATCCTGATGCAGGACCGGGAGGGGCTGCCGGTGCTGAGGAGGCGTCAGAAGAGCGCGTTCCCTCCCAATTATGTCCACTCCCTCGACTCCACCCACATGATGATGACTGCCCTCGCCTGCAAGCAAGCAGGTGCGCGCAGCTGCCCCGACTTTGTCTGAACTTTATGAACACACTGTTGCATTCATCTGTTTGGTAGAAGATAAAGAGGGCGCCTTGGGGTCCAGCCAATTCATTTTGCAGCTCACTGGGATTGCAATACGCATCCATGCGGAAGTTTTTTAGAGCCTAAATTCCTGGAAGGACAGGGCTCGAAACGGATCCCTGCATGCCTTCTTGCATGTCTCTCAGTTGCACATCGAGGCAATTTCTCTTTGCGTGCGTTGCAGCTTATGCCGGTGTCCATTTCATGATGCAAGTCCAGAAGGTGCAGCGCAGCTGCCTTCTGCGTCGGCACTGGGTCACAGGTGTTGACTTTGACTTTGACTTTGACTTTGACTTTGACTTTGACTTTGAATTTGAATTTGAATTTGATCCGTGCGGGGTTGCAGGCATCGCGTTTGCGGGAGTGCATGACTCGTTCTGGACGCATGCGGGGGACACTGCGGTACTTGCGCGGAAGCTGCGCGAGACCTTCGTGGAGCTTCACTCGCAGCCCCTCCTGGCGCAGCTTCTCAGCGAGATGAAGGTGCGCTGTCTTGAGCCCAATTCCTCATCAGTGCTAAAGAACCTAAACACACAATCCAGCGGGATGAGTGAGAGCAGGAGGGTGACATACATTCAGGAAGGTAGAGAAAAACAGCAAATGTGGTACTGTGTAGGCAATATGACCTGCATGCTAAGCACAATTTGCAAGATCAGAGAGCCAGGCGATGTCCCTACACCCGATAGTGAGTGTTTGGGAATGATACCTGGCCAACAATACAGCAGGATAATGCTACCTCATAGTTGCTTGGATCTGGCGTGTCCAACAAGGGGTAGGAATCTGGCAGCCTTAATCCGCAGCTTGTCTGCAGGATGCACCTTGCCTTTCAACAGGAAAAGCGTGCATTACCAGTAACAGAGTAATGATTTAGTCAGGCGTCCAGAGCACCTCAGTATTGTGAGATTTGCATGGTGGTGCTGTCTTTAATCTTCATTATCCATATATCTACCCCTCCTTCTGGTTCTGGACCCCTGAATACATTTGTAATCCTCTGCCTGTAGTAAGCAGACGAGGGCATACATTGCAGCATGCAGAGCAGCTAATATTTGCAACAAGACAAATCTGGCTTGAGCACAGGGGCTAAACACATGGGCGAATCGCCATCGTCTGCACCGAGCAGGATGGCTTAAATGGGATTTTGGGCAGGACCTAGGGATAGGGGCCAGTCTTGCATGACTCCAAGTCCTCATTGAGGGCTCCTCAAGTCGACAGAAATTAACTTGACCGGGTTGACCTCAAATGCAAACGGTCTGCAGGTGCGGTATCCGGAGCTGGCACAGAAGTTTCCACCTCTTCCAGAGACTGGAGAGCTCGATCTAAACGAGGTCCTGGACGCTGAGTATTTCTTCGGCTGACGTGGCGTCCAGCTGGCATATCTAGCTGGCGTCCAGCTCAGCAAGGGCCTTCCATAGAGCGACGGCAAATGTAGGCAATAGGATTTGGGGATCATCTGTGCGGCGGGCGACATTTGACTTCATGCATGCATGCATCTGGTGCAATGGAGGAGATGTCCCATTAGTCTAGGCCCATTGAAGGAGATGAGTAATATTGATGACCTGAATTTCAGCTGACCTGCAGGCCTCTGTGCACCTGTGAAGTGAATTAAGAGAATTGCAGGGAAATGGCTTCGGCCTGAACCGTCCGGAGCTGCACAAACGAATTCTTTGGTACAATTTTGTGTGACTGTGAGTGCCACATCAGTGATTTGCGTGTTTTGCATGCATTATAATTACTCTGGGCCACTCTGTGATGCTACGTAGCTTATGCTCTTGAACAAATAGTTGGATTAGGCTAGTCATTCGAATTTCTTCTACACACATATATGGCCGGCAGAAAGTATAGGCAGGCATGTTTATTCCCCATTTTTGAGCGGGCAGTAGACTGCAAGCTAGACAAGTGGAATGCATGCAATGGGTTTCAACTCCTTAGCAATTTAGATGCAAGCGTCAGGCAGCAAATAGCACGAGCAGACAAACATGTAACAGCGCTTGTATTTGCAGCACTCTTGGATTCGTGCTTCTAGCACTTGATCCACAATGGCACTGCCACGAGGCTGCAATATCAACTCTTGGATGCCAGCAGCTCCGCTTGAGTGTGCACTGTCTCAATGAGGCAACTGCCACATCCTCTGGCTTGCTCAAGCTGGTGTTGTCAGGTGCTCTTGACGCTGGAGGGAGGCTTTATAGCAAGCAGGTTCCACACATAGAAAATGGTCATCAGACTGCTCAGCAGTGCCACAAGCCCTGCAGGCATAAATTTGCCAGTAGCCATGTACCTCTTGTACATCATGACTGTGAGGCCTGCAGCAATGACCAGCGATGTGAAGGTTGCAGGCTTGCACAGCTTGCCCTGCACGCAAAATGTTGACCTTGATCAGATGACATAGCAAAGTCATGCTTTTGAGAAGGCATTTGTGCACACAAGGATGCTGAATTACTGGCAGGAAGGAATATACCAAAGTGCTCGGTCGGTGTGCTCGGTCGATGCCTTCTTTCACCTGGTGGTAATGGTTGAGACTGGTCTGTGCCGCACATCCCAGGACCACGCCTGAACCAACCCCTCCAAGAAGAGATGGTAGGCTTCCCTTAGTCAAGAAGCCGATCAGTCCACCGATCGCAAGCAGCGCAGCATACGGGAAGGTGAAGCAGAAATCGTACATCGTGATGACTTGACTCAGCAACGCCTACTGCTAATGCGGTGCTCTCACGCTCATGCTCCAAAACTCAAAGATGCCTAACATATGTCGCCTCAAAGCAGAGTTGAGATGCAGCCCTCTCCAAAGCCCTGAGTCAGGGTGAAGTTTTAGACTTCAGACGTATGCAGAGGGTGTAACAACAGCACAAGCCTGTGAAGAATTTTAAGCAACTGTGGACAGGTGATCTTACAATTGAGTTTGTCTCGTGTGTGGGAAGTGTAGACATCTCTTGTCATGATGTCCAAAATTTGCTGACGTCACAAGCCATGTCCCCATCAGTGGTTTGGATTGAAGAGCATCGGCATCATGTTACTGATTATCCTGCCTTAGACAGGCTAATTGTGTAGTTGAAGGACGACTGTGCTTGCATTTGCTTACAAATAAATGTTTGAGCGATCCGGCATGTGCGACTGCTAGGATAGTGAGCTGGTTGGCAGCAGTGACAGCCCGATGATTGTCCTGCAGATTCAATTTTCAACATGAAGCCATGTATGAAGAAAATTCATAGTGGTTTTCATGCAAGTCTGAGGGCTTCAGTAGAACAATGGAAATGTGGTATTCATGGGGCGCTTTTCCAGTGTGCCAGGAATATGATACATAGGCTTGAAGGTGCAATCTAAGATCTCATGCATCTTTCAGCGCCAAGGTGGGGATGTGTCTCCGCCTTCAAGGCCCAGGCGCAGTGGAAGAAGCTGCGAAGCATCTGCAGTGGCACTGTGAACACCTCCAGCAACCGCAATGCACAAGTTGACGATCTCGACTCTTCAGCCAACAACAATCTGGTCAGAAAGGAGTTTGCCCAGGTATATCACAGATACTAGGCTCCATTCTGCAAAGAAATTGCACACAACCTCAAGCGTCCTTGAGCAGCAGTGATCAGGCATACACCCCCTTCTCTTCAAGCCATGCGTATGCTCGAACTACTGCTAAACATGTGTAGAGGGCCTGATTACATGTTTGGGAAGATCTAAATGATGATGGTGATCCCCTTTGGTACTTCACAGGACCGTATTGGAAGGGATGGCAACCTGATATCAGGCAACCTTCCAGCCAGGCATGCACCGCCGCAAGAGCATTCAAAACGGCCACCTTCCCTGCCCCCAACCGCTCCCCTGCTGCCCCCCATATCAGACCATCAGCTGCAGGATCTTGTGGACTTTGTGACTGGCAACAGGTGCTGCACTATTGCCCCGCCTCTGCACAAATCTGCTGCCTTATTTCTTTTGCATATGCTGCTCTTCCCGGAATCAGACTGGCTGCCTTGTTCTACAAAAGATGAAGAACTCTGCGTTTGGGACAGTGCAGGCTCGAATTGTGCTGCACTGAGCACTGCTCAACTTGCTGCACTGGTCACCTGTACCTGCCTCTTAATTAAGCAACGTCACTTACATTTGTTCATGATCTAATTTTGCTGTAATAATCATGGTCATGTGCAGGCGGCTGCTCGTGCTGACCGGGGCGGGATGCAGCACAGAGTCGGCGGTGCCGGACTACAGGGGGCCTCAGGGCGCCTATAACACCGGCTTCAAACCCATGACCCACCAGCAGGTCAGCTGGCAGTTAAATGCTTGTGGCCACCCATACGTGGTTCTAAGACAGCTTGTGAGGTCCAGCAATCACAATCACTGCGTGTGATTCGTTATGTGCAGTGGCCCACTTAAAGGTCGGGCTCTTTGTTTGCTCCAGTACAAACAGCACGGATGCGCATATGCATGAAATTCGATGCCTCTGGCTGAAACGCTGGAATGCTCTTCATGCATCACATCCAACCCTTAGAGGAATAGGCAGTTGTCCAAGCAATCGATTGCTGCATAGGCTCCCAGCTTCCCAGGAACACAGCAGCAAGCAACAGCTTCCCTCTCAGTTCACAAGCAAGACTCTCCCCTTCCTTTTTATCCACACCTCAGTTTGGTGGCTTGCAGCTGCAGCTGCTAGCAGCTAAAAGACAAACTCAAACAACTGCTTCCGGCCGCAGTTCATGGCGTCGGACGCGGCACGGCGGCGGTACTGGGCGCGCAGTTTCGCAGGGTGGCACGAATTCAGCGGCGTGCGTCCCAACGCAGCGCACGAGTCCCTGGCGCGGCTGCAGTCGCGCGGATGGGCGCAGTCGCTGATCACGCAGAACGTTGACCGCTTGCATCACAAGGCCGGCAGCGCTGACGTCATCGAGCTGCACGGCACCACACACAGGTTCGATAAGTGCTCTGTCTAAACAGAATGCCTGCATCTTCACTGAGACTCCTCGCTATCCAGAATGTGAGATCTCTTATGTTTAGGTAGTGTTGCAGCCGTAGACAAGCTGAAAGGGCTGAGGGGTGGAAAGGCGTGCTGGGACTCATACACAATAGCTGGAGTATACTTGCACCTCAAAAGCATGCTCCTTCCTGACAATTTCTGTTCCTATTCGGAGCATCAGTATTTAAGGGCACGTGCACGTGTGGCCGCTCACTGGCTGAACATGCTGGAAGGGTGTATGTGCCTAATATTTGGGATATCTGGTAGTGAACGGGTGTCACGTCAAGCAGAATGCGGTAGAGCAACCGCACTGGGGTTTATATGTTCAGGGTGATATGCATGGGATGCGGGGAGCTGTCGCCAAGGGAGCCGTTTCAAGAAAAATTAGCGGAGCTCAACCCGGAGGCGGCCGAGGCGGTGCGGCAGATTGCGCGCGCGGGGCCTGACGCAGAAGCCGCGCGACAACGTTCCCTCCGCGTGGGCGCCGGTGAAAGGGACGACAGGGTGTGCACACCGTTAGAAGTCTCTTGCACGAACTGACCATAACCGCTTTCCTTTAGGCAGGCGGTGGAGAGCCTTTCAATTATTCTACCTTTTACTTCTGTCTGGACCTGGGCTGTCAGGAGGCCTGGGTACTATGGAGGATGCGCTGGTTCATCTGATTCTAGCACCAGGGGTTGCGTTATATTAACTTTGGAGCATGCAGGAGGTGTGCCAGAATGGGTCATATTGCGCCAAGGACAGGAGTCATCAATGTGGCATGCATGTGAGGGGGGAACAGGGGGGTGCCATGGCTTGCATCAGCAGCGCATCAGCCCCATGGGCTGTCAGAAAAGTGATGATATTGCACATCAATGGCTGAGCAAGATGTGCAATACCGCACATCTGTATTGTAGATGTGTGGTACAGTACACTTTCTATGTCATGTATGGGTGTTGAGAGTGGTATTGCCCGGGCGCAGGGGCGGGCGTTTGTGCGGCGGCCAGATGGGGACGTGGATATTCCGGTGCGGCGGCCGGACGGCGATGTTGAGCTGCAGGACGCTGGCAGCGGTTTTGTGGTGCCGCCGTGCCCGCGCTGCGGAGGCATCCTCAAACCCGACGTGGTCTTCTTTGGGGACGGCGTGCCGTCAGAACGCAGCGCGAGGTGTGCGTAGCATCCATTCCTCTGAACCGTGTGCTTGTACTCAATACCCTGATGCCCACTACCAACCTGAAGTGTGCTCTCAGCATTGCAGTCCCCCCGCATGCAGCTCAGCAGTGCCCCTTCAATCCAGGTCTTCCCTGTGAGTTGACAAGAAGAGCAGAAGTGTTAGGCTACTTTGGTGCCACTTCAGGACTGCAGCGCAAGGTGTGGGAGCCTGCCCGTGGCATGCATGCCTTTTGATATCTTCCTCTTGTTGCAAGAAGTATGGCTCACCGCAGCAAAAGTATAAGGCCGGCATCCCGACTTGCATTGAGGTCTACTTTGCAACCGAGTGCAAGACGCTTTTGACCCACATCAGTTCCTCTTACACCAACTCTTGCTTGTCGGGGCTGCTCCATACATGTTCCCTCAGCATTGCATATCCCCTCCCATGCAGCCCAGCACTGGAATCTGCATCCAACAACTTCCCTGAGAGCTGGCATCTTCAGGCAAAATAATTTACTGGATAAGTGTCTCTTCATGGCTGCCGTGAGGGGTGCGCTGGGCACAGAAGATTATCAAGGTGAAGGGCTGTTCTGCATTATCCTGTAATGATTAGAGCGTGTGTCATGCTGCAGGGCGCTTGAGCTGGCGGGGGGCTGCGATGCGATGCTGGTGGTGGGCTCCTCGCTCATGGTATACAGCGCATTCCGGCTGGCCAAGGCGGCCAAAGCAGCCGGCGCGCATTTAGGCGTGCTTACGGCCGGGCCGACGCGCGCCGATGCGCTGGCCGACATCAAAATCGAAGCGCTGGCCGGGGAGGCCCTGTCGCGGCTGGCCGCGCAGCCGCCGCTCCTTATCCCCCGGCACTAGGGAAGATACATTTATTTTTTGTGCCAGATGCATTGACACGAAAGGAATATGAGCGCCAGGGCAGGGAGAAAGGATTGATGGGGACGCTGGCCGTGGAGGGCCTGTCGCTCAGCCGCCGCTGCTGATTATCCGGCACTGAGGGGTGTACAGAAGAAACATTCTTCTGTATTCTCTCTGAATCTTTGTAAGGAAGAAATTCTTCCGAAGAATGTGCGTTGAAAAGGAAAAGGTGTTAGTCTCAAGGGAGAAATCCACAGATCGCTGGCCAGGGAGGACGTTATTGCGTCTGGTTGCGCAGCCGCCACTGCTGATCCCCCCGGTCTAGGGGTCGTCAACTTATACATCCTCTGGTCTCTTTTAAGACAGTATATGCATTGCCATGGAACCAATTTGAGCGCCAGGGCAAAGTGAGGTTGCTGGCCAGGGACGTTATTGCGGCTGGCTGTGCACCCGGCGCTGCTGATTCCGCGGCACTGGGGTCCATTAATATTATTTTCTGCGGCTTGGATTCGCTGGTGAGGCGGTGGGTTCTTTCTGCCCCTCTGTAGATCTGCGCAAAGGATTTTATTGCCAGCAGGGGGAGTTGAGCTGCTGAATTTGAGCCGCTGTATTGAAGTAGAAGTCAAATTGCAGAGGCTGTGCTGGCCATCCCCGCTGCACATGCAGTGGATGCCGCAGTCGTTTCCCGCTATGTCTGCCAAGCTGAGTCGCGTGGTCATGCTGCTGATGTCAGCATTGAGCTGGATGACCTTGTCAGGCCTGCGCGCTCTGATGATGGCCTGTGAATGTAGCTAGATTTTCATATATATTTCCGTCAGATGAAGACTTCTACCGTAGTACAAGCTCATGTAATGGCAAAATCATCTTGAAAGAACTGACTGTCAGACAGTCAATGTCTCCCAGGCAACTCGTCATCTGTGCCAAATTGCCGTGCATGGGTGCATGCACCCAAAGTTCCTGATGGCTGACACCATACTACCCCGGGCCTTCACACTGTCCAAACTATGCCTCGGTCAGAAAGTGTGCTCCCAGTGATCGCTATAGATACTGGCCATGCTGTACCAAATACTTGCTCTGCCCATGGGCCAGCCTGAGATTCGGTCTCCTGCATTATCGGGCTGATGGCTCTGTGGTGGGTGTGGCCGCCTGTGATCCTTGGAATGAGGGACAGATTACCGGGCACGACATAAAACGCCCAGGCCAGATGGACGCCTCTCGATGGCATGTCCGGCGGGTTGTAGCTGCGGGGCACCTTCACAAACACCATTTCCTTCCAAATTAGGCTGCGCCCAGCGGCCACCTTGCAGTCCATCCGAAAACGCTGATCACAACCAGCCAGACCACCTGAACTTTATTGAGCAATTGATCAGAGCAGGGAAGGACGTGAAATCCAGAAGCTGGTCTCCTGCTTCAAGCGTGCCCGCTCTTGCTGGTGCGCAGCCTTTCCCAGACCTGTGCGATCGCTTGCACGTGCAGTCCAATAAGTTTGCATCCCATTCGCTACGGCAGACGTTGAGACGGAGATGCTTTCATTTGCTTGCGAACTGTTTGTGATTTCAGACGAGTCAAAGCGATGTTCGTTTATGCTGCTGAGCAGTGCTGACCAGAACTTTTGCCGGCGGGCATGCAGACCGATGTACTGGATATCCTTGTTAAAAAAGTGTAGCCACAACTTGCACGCAATGCTGATTTGTTCTAGCTTGATCTTTGTCTGTGGTTCATATTTTTGCTCGGATTGTCGCGGATTGCGGATTCGTGATAAGTGTTCCTGCAAGCACGCAATTGAGTATCTTGATATATTGTCAGCATTGGCTCTTTGGGCCATATTTGGGGCCGGCAATCATTTTTTTGTCACGTATCTGCTCGCAGGTTTACAGAGTCGGGGTCCAACAATGGCTCGCGGAGCTATACTATTATTAGCTTGCTGCATCCTAGCGGCCGGCTGCGCAGAGGCGGGGCGTCTTGGCGCTAAGCGCAGCGTCCTGCAGACCATCAACAACAACAATAACAACAACAATAACGGTGTGTGGCTCAGCATATGTCTCTTGCGCGTTGGGCTTACTCGCGTCGTTGGGCCTGTCAGCGACTTCCAGCTGTCCGCTGCACGTAAACTGAACAAAGAGTTATGTGATTGATTGCAGGTGGTGGCGCAAACAACAACAACAATAACAACAACAACAACGCCGGAGGTGGGTGCAACTTGGACACCATCGTCTGCTAAGCGTCGATGTCCTTCTCGACGTTGTTGCATGGAGGATCCCTTTTGCCAAGCCCTTTTCTCACTGAGTCTGTTTGCTGCTGTGCAGGCAACGGCGTCACAATCAACAACAACAACAATAACAACAACAACGGCGTTGGATATGGTGCGCTCATTGTTTTTATTATGCAATGTCCCTGCTTTGGCTGCTCAAAGACTGCAGTGCTGAGCCTTTGCACTTCTATTTCCTGCACTACCAAGTGCTGCATCATTGCAGCGACCAATGTTAGACTGTACCTGCATGCTTTTGTGTGAAGCCCACCAACATCAAGCTGAAACTGGTCACCATAAGTAGTCACTTTCGAATTTATTTGAACTTGAATTAATTGTCTGCTGCAGGTGGCGTGTTCGCCAACGGTGGCAACGGTATCGTGCCCGTGAACAACGTGCTGTACGGATCTGGCGGCGGTGTCATCATTGACACAGGTTGGCAAATTTTTATCCCTCTTGGACTCTTTTACCCGCTGAATGGTCATGCTGAGCTGACACCTCTCTGTGGCAAAGGCTAAAGAGCTCTGTTAGCTGATATCAATTGATGGGAAGTGCACTCTGGGCTGTAAGGATCAGCAGGCCTTGTTGAACAAGCTGTCATTGTTGCTAGTGGTTGACCCTGCAGATTGTCGCAGTTGCACCTTGCCTCTGGCAGAAAAGTCGACATGCACATGTGTCTAAATGCTCTCTCTTATTGCGCTGCAGGCTTCTACAGCGACGGTTACAACTGCTACCTGGAGGGTGGCGTCTTGTTTGGTGTCATCTATGGAGGAGTCATCTTCCCGCCCTTCAACGCAGTCTACTTCCCGCCCCCCATCGTGCGTGTGGTGGTCTTCGGCCCTGTCTTCGCACAGAGCGTGTTCATCGTCGACAGACGGCCGTTCTTCTGCAATGACATCTTCTACAATGACGCCGGCGTCCGTATCTACAACCCTCGTGAGTTCCCTGAACTTTGGATGCTTATGTGTCTTCAAAATACAGCATGTTTTACTATGCGCTGCAGGCCCTTGAAGTGTCCTCGTGTGGTGTTTGTCTGGGCTTTGCTGTTGGGCCCTGTGCCTCCTGAATTGCAAGCTGCGCTGCTCAGCGTTCCAGCATTAATTCCCAGAATTCACTATGGGAACGTCATTGCAGTGCTTATACACAATTTGCTAAAGTCTTCAGCACTATGATTGGCCTTTCATGCAAGCCCTGCTCCAATCAGCTATTATCAGAGCAGATCTCAGCACATTTCAGAACACACTTGACATGGAAATACATGTTCCTTGCAGGAGGCTATAACGGTGCTTTCTACACCCAGAGCCGCGTGCAGATCGGAGTGTTCACTGGCGGCTACCCGGTGGTCCAGAACACCCAGATCATCAACAACAACAACATCAACATCATCAACAATGTCCCCGCGCGAGAGGTCACCCCCCTGGCAGCTCCCGTGTCAAGCATCATCGGCCAGGAAGGTGCGTTGCACTACCATCCCTCCTCCCCTGCATGTATCTTCAGCTGTGCGTTGAAAGACATATTTCCCATGACATTGTAGTGCAGAATCAAGCTTACTCGTCGCATTAAGCAAGACCTTGCTGCTTGTCGTGTCGAACTGCTTGAACAAGCCTCACCAAAGGTCCTTTTGCTATCTAAGCAATTAAAATCAAGACACTGTGCAGATCAGTGCACTGTGCCACTTGTTTGCAACATAATTATATGGGTTGTTCTGGCAGCACTGGTCAGCCATTTTCCACATCTTTTGACTGATTGCAGTCTATTCACAGAGTTACTGACAGTCCTGACTTCTGCCATGCGTAGGTGTGACCGTGACTCCCAATGCTGCGCCCGCAACAACCACCCCCGAGACCCTGGCGGCTGTGAGGACAGCTTCCACCAGCTCCCCCACTGCTGGCTCCATCACCGTTTCGGGCTCTCCCGGCGCATCAACCTCCCCTGGAGTGTCCCCCGGTACCTCCACATCTCCCGGCACCTCCACATCTCCCGGTGTCAGCCCTAATGCACTCACCAGCCCTGCAGGTAGCAATGCTTTCTAGTGTTTCTGACTGGTTATTGTGACCTACAGTCATTTTGTGGCTGCACGCACAATAGCAGAAGATATGATGTTCACTCTACTGCTTGGGGTGTTGATGCTGAGGTTGTGGCAATCAAAAGCTGTATCAGAAGCCCATTGCTTGCCCTTGAGTGGAGATCCATGTGTGCCAGATGTGTCAGCAAATGCCCCCTCCTTCGTTTCCACCACATCTATTTTACAATACATTTAGAAAAATACCCTGTCTGCAGGCACTGTGTCCCCAGGCACATCTGGCTCTCCCGGAGTGTCCACATCTCCCGGCACATCTGGCTCTCCGGGTGTCTCCACCTCTCCAGGAACCTCCACATCGCCAGGAGCACAGGCGGCAACCGGCACTTCAACTTCCCCAGGAACTTCCACTAGCCCAGGAACTTCGACTTCACCTGCAGCAGGAACGAGCACCAGCCCTGCTGGCGCCACTGGCACTTCAACTTCCCCTGCAGCAGGAACGAGCACCAGCCCTGCTGGCGCCACTGGCACTTCAACTTCCC